>Ga0116125_1000075_pt1 | contig 37183 bp, 32 predicted proteins | sample June2015DPH_16_1_2_FD_89729 | JGI IMG/M metagenome (GOLD analysis project Ga0116125, IMG submission 89729) | Peatland microbial communities from SPRUCE experiment site at the Marcell Experimental Forest, Minnesota, USA - June2015DPH_16_10 | ecosystem: Environmental > Terrestrial > Soil >...
AATCGTCGCCCTCTAACTGAACCAGCAGGTCTCCCGATTTGACCGCCTGGTAATCGGAAACCGCCACGGCCGCCACCAGTCCGGCAACCTTCGTGCTCAGTGGCGTTAGATCCGCGCGCACGTAAGCGTCGTCGGTCTCTTGTGACGCGCGGTCGCTGGCCCATGTATTCCAATTGCCCGAGACCAGAAAGACAATCCCGGCGGCCATAAGGAGAATGATCGCCGGTACCAGCCACTTCCGCAACCGCTCGGTCCAAGTCGGGTGCGGCTTGACGGAATCCGTTGAATCAGGCATTTTGAGCTCTCCTTACTGTTCAGTGTTCGAGCGGCTGGATGATATCGTACCAGCCGAGAGGCGATCCTGCATCGAGGAAACCAGGTGCTGAACGGCGTCATCCAGATCACGAGACATTTCCGCGACAATGCCCGGCACCGAGCGCCGATCCAATTTCGTAGTTTTTGACGACGTGTCCTGCCAAAGCACCTCACCCGTCCGCAAATTGATTAACTTTGCCGACAGGCTGACTTCGATCGAGACATTGGCGCCCTGGTCGACTTCTTCGAGGTGTTCAAGCGTTCCAGTGACCAGGCACTCCGGAGACCCACGGCCGTCGAACACATCCACCGATTGAAAGAGTCCGCGGGCCTGCATCTGGCGCACCATCGCGGCCGTAACCGCGCGCCGCGGATCTTCCGCCCAGCGATGGTACTCGTAGAAACCCAGCTGGTCTTGGGACTCCCAATAAGCAATGGGACCTCCCCTCAAAAAACGGGGAGCGTCAAATTGACGCACGGCAGCCGAGCCATGCGACGGCGCGGATTGGTTGGCCGCGGCCGCTGGAGCCGGAAGGTCCAGAGCATAGTAACTTGGATACCGGATCTTACCGGCACATCCAGCCAGCCCCACGACCGCGGTTATTAGCACCACCGGCGCTATCACTTTTGACTTATTCATCATTCACTCCCTTGAATCCTTGTCGCGTATCAAATGATAGGAGTGACTTGGCAGCCTCTTTGTTGGAACACCTAACGCAATCAACGTGAGCCCGAAAAATCCCCTGTCTGCGAGGAGCCCGGCGGCGAACGGTTTGTTGGCCTGAACCGTCCAGGGTTCCATCGACGGAACGCGTTGAAACACCCAGACGCGGGCGCGGCGTCATGAAATTCAAAAGCAACGTGGCCCGGAACCCGCAGCTCAACTTCATTTCCACCGCCCATGCGGCCCCGGACCTTGAGGCGGGCGCCAATTTTCTCGGCTCGCGCACGCACGCCAGAAAGTTCTCCGGGCCCCTCGCGACTGGGATCGCCGTCATCGCGGATGAGAAGCCGCAACTCGCTGACACTAAAACGCAACTCCACTTCCGCGTTAGCGGCCTTCCACCGGCGAAAAGCATTGATCAACGCTTCGCGCCCCAGCATGTAAAGTTCGGCGCAGACATTGGATTGCAGCGGACAAACCGGACCTTTAACGATGACGCGAACCCGAGCGTCTGCTTGGATATCGAGCTCTTGCGGGATCTGAGCAAGAGAGCGCTCCAGGTCATTAAGCCCCTGCATGGGGGACTGCAACGCGTGCAATGTATTCCGGCCTTCTTCCACCACCCGCCTGATGGATTGCAAGGTTCGGTGTAATGGCTGGACTACGGGCGAATCCGAAGGTAGTTGATCCACCGCAACGTGGAGTTGCATCGAGGCGCTGACCACGCCTTGCAAAAGGGTGTCGTGCAAGAGCTGCGCGACGCGCGTACGTTCGGCGAGCCGTTCTTCAAAGCGGACGTTGAGTTTGTCAGTCATCTGCTTTAGCCGAAGCAGATGGAACCCGAGTGCGACCGATAAGCCAGCAAACCCGCAGACGCTTAGGAACCACCACGTCTGCCAAAAAGGCGGCCGGCCTTTCGTGACAGCTATGGAGGCGACGCCTGCGGTTGGCAATGCACCGGTGGTTACTATGAGACGAAACTCGGGCCCCACCAGCAGCGCAGCATACTCCTGCCCCGGGTGCGTCGAGCTGGTCCATGTTGCATCGGGCTCAATCTTAGTGAATGGCTGGTTCGCAAATGGTTGTACCCACCAAGTGGACTCAGTTTTTGCATACAACACCACTCGCTGATTCCGCTGCGCGCCCGCGACTCTTCCTTTTACCACGGTCAGCTTGTTCGGATCGCCCGGTTGAGCCAAGGGGACGCTGGTGAATCGGATGGTCGGAGAGGAGCCCGGGCTTATCTGCCGGTTACAACTGCTCCAGAGCGCGCACCCGATGCCGAGCAGACCCACCCCAGCGGATCGTAGTCGGATCATGGCGTTTCACTGGAAGTGCTCCAAAGCGAATGATAATTCAACGTGCGGCCACACTCGTAGACAGGTTACAGCCAAAATAAACTGCCCCGAATCCCTCTTTCTTGGAGTTTTTGATTACCACTTTCGGGCTATTAAGATCGCGGATGAAGCCGCCCCGGCTTCGTGGGCGCCGCATGTTTAGGCGGACGTGCTCGCCGCCACGAAGATGCGCTTCTGCTCGATTCCGAGCTTGCGCATCCTATAGTGCAATGTGGTGCGCTTGACGCCGAGCCGCACTGCGGCGCCGTTCGGTCCGCTGATCACGCCCCGGCTGTTCTGCAGCACTTCCACGATGTGGTCACGCTGCGATTCCGCCAGTGTGCGGGGCGAGGCACCTTCCGGATTTCCCTCCACTGGCTGCAATGCACCCAAGGGCGAATCAAGCACCGGACCGTCAGAAAGAATCACGGCGCGCTCGATGAGGTTTTGTAACTCTCTGACGTTGCCCGGCCAATGGTAAGCTTCGAGCGCCTGCATGACTTCGTCCGGAATCACATCAATGTTCCGGTCCATCCGGGCGGCGAACTTTTTGACGAAATGCCAGACCAATTCAGCCAAGTCCTTGGAACGTTCCCGCAGCGGGGGAAGAGAGATCGGGAAGACGTTGAGCCGGTAGAACAGATCGGCCCGGAAGCGCCGGTTGCGGACCAGTTCCATCAGGTCGAAATTGGTGGCCGCCACGACGCGAACGTTCACGCGAATGGTGCGCGCGCTGCCCAGCCGCTCGAATTCTTGTTCCTGCAGGACGCGCAGCAACTTGGGCTGCAGTTCGAGCGGCAGGTCGCCTATTTCGTCCAGGAACAGGGTCCCGCCATCGGCCAACTGAAAGCGCCCGGTGGTCTGGGTAACGGCCCCGGTGAATGCGCCTCGCTCGTGCCCGAACAGTTCGCTTTCCAGCAATCCAGCCGGTAGGGCGGCGCAGTTGATCTTTACGTAACGGGCCTGCCGGCGTTGACTCTGGTTGTGGATGGCGCGGGCGATGAGCTCTTTGCCGGTGCCGGTTTCGCCATGAATCAGAACGGCTGCATCGGTGGGTGCAACCAGGCGCACCGCATTGCAGGCGTGGCGCAGGCCGCCGTCGGCGCCAATGATGGGTTCAATCTCCGCTGGAGGCGGGAAGCTGAGAATCGCTTTGGACATTATGGCCGTCATTGGTTTCCTCATTTCTATCAACTCCGCCGTTACCCATCTCGACAACTCGAAAGGAGTAGCATCCAGCGCCGTGTTTTAAAAGTGAATGAATCCACGCCGCGAGGCAATCGCGATGGCATGTGTTCGATCGCTCGCGCCGAGCTTTTCCAGGATGTGCTTTATGTGAATCTTTATGGTGTGCTCGGAGACAAACAACCTCTTTGCGATATCGCGGTTCCGATTTCCCTCCGTGACGTGGCGCAGAACGTCGAGTTCGCGGCCCGTCAGTGGTTCGTCGCTAAAGTGCTCGGCGAGATGTGAAGCGATCTCGGGTAGAACGCGTTTTTTGCCGGCATGGACTTGGCGAATGGTCTCAACCATCTGATCTCCGGACATGCTCTTAAGCAAGTACGCTTGCGCTCCCGCTTCGAGAGCGCGCTGTATCACGACATCGCCCGCGAACATCGTCAATAGGATTACGCGAGCATCGGGAAACTCTGCCCGGATTGCCTTCATCACATCGATCCCACTGACATCCGGAAGGCGAAGATCCATCAGGGTGACATCCGGCTGCACCTCATGATATTTCAAAATCCCTTCCTTGCCGGTAGAGGCCGACCCCACTAGCTGCATGTCGGGCTGGCCGCGAATCATGGTCGCGATCCCCTCGCTCAGCAGAGGGTGATCATCGATGCTGAGTACGCGTATCGGTCGACCTGTGCTCATATTGTGATCCGGCGTCCTTTGGTTGAGTCAAGAATAAGCGATGCGGCGATCGATAGCCATCCCCAACCTCGTCTGTCTTCTACTGACCTTTCTAGGGAACATCGGACCCCCTGGAATCAGGGGGGAGTGGAACCGGTCAGATCAATCCAGGTGCACGATACCGCGGCGAATCGCGACCGCGACCGCTTCCGTACGATCGTGGACGGACAACTTGGCTAGGATGTTCTTCACATGTCCTTGGGCGGTCTCGTCGCTAATCTTGAGCTCCGCCGCTATCTCCTTGTTTCGCATACCGCGCGCTACAAGCTGCAAAACTTCAACCTCGCGATTGGTCAGCGCGGGCTGGAACATTCGGTCGGTCAGCCGCTCTGCCACTTCAGGCGGGATCGGCCGGCCGCCGCCCGCGACTTCGCGGATCACTCCGATCATTTTCTCAGCCAGCGTATCCTTCAAAAGATAGGTGACCGCGCCAGCCTCCATCGCGCGATAGATGTCCTCATCGCCCTGGTAGGTGGACAGGACGATAATTCTAGCGGATGGGAATTCCGCGCGGATGGTGCGAATCGCCTCCACGCCGCCCATCTCCGGCATCTTCAGATCGATCAGCAGGATCTCCGGCTGATGTAGGCGATACTGCTCCACGCCTTCCCTGCCGTTCGACGCTGAAGCAACTACCGTCATATCCGTTTCCGGGCTGATGGTTGCGATCAGACCGGCTCGGATCATCGGATGGTCATCGACTACGAGAACTCGAATTGGCATGTTTGGCAAAGGCGTTCCTCAAGGACCAGGAGGATAGCGGAACGTGGACTTCAATTTTCGTGCCTTGTCCCGCCGCGGTTGTGATCTTGCACGTACCGCGAATTTGCGCGGCGCGCTCCTCGATGTTTTTCAATCCCCAGTGACCGGTCTTTCCATATCCTTCCTCGAAATCGAATCCTTGTCCGTTATCGGAAATGGAGAGCGTCAGGGAACCGGTGCCGTAGTTCAAAGCGATGCGGAGCTCGCTCGCCTGAGCGTGCCGATTGGCATTATTGATCGCCTCTTGAGCGATGCGCAACAGTTCTTCCTCGATCTCCGGCGAACATGGATGCGGATGGCCAGAGACAGTGACGCCGCAACGCGCATCGGTTGCCGTCCCGGCTCTTTCGGCAAGTTGGCGCAAAGCCTCCTTCAACCCCTGAACCTCGAGCGAGGTCGAGCGTAGATTCCAGACCTTGCCCCGCGCCTCGCGGAAAGCGGAGTCCACCTGTTCCCGAACGCGCCCGATCAACGAAGCCGTTTCCGGGGCGGCTCGCTTCGAAATCCCATCCAGTTGCAGCGACACTCCGGCCAGGCTTTGCAGCAGCGTGTCATGCAGGTCGCGCGCGATTCGCGTTCGCTCGTCAAGGCGCTCGTTGTAGAGCAGGTTGACTCTGGCCGTCACCTGCCGCAATCGCAACCGGTACAGCAGCCACAACAGCCCAGCGCCCGCGAACACCGAGAGCCCTTGGAACCAAATGGTCTGGTAAAACGCCGGCACAATGCTGAAATCCCATGCCGCGCCGGCTTCATTCCAGACACCATCGTTATTGCAGGCCATCACGCGGAAGCGGTACCTTTTCGGCTTGAGACCGCCGTAGTAGGCCTGCCGGCGGGTTCCCACGTTCTGCCAATCCGTATCCTTGCCTTCGAGCTTGTACCGGAAGCGCACGCGTTCCGGGATCGTTAAGCTGAGAGCCGTGTACCCGATCTCGATGTCGTTGGCGCTGTGCGACAGCGCGATCCCGTCGGCCGCCGCTAACTCCTTACCGTTGACCTTCACGGTTTCGACGTGCACCGAAGGCGGGAGTTTGTTGAAGGGAAGATGGCTCGGATCGAGGACGCTTAAGCCGTCCACAGGCGTGAACCATAGTTTTCCATCCGGGGACTTGACGGCCTGCGGGCTGTAACCGCCGGCAGTGGCGCGGCTTCTCACTCCGTCCGAACTGTCAAAAACGGTGGTCAGGATCGTCTTCGCGTTTTCCCCTTTGTCCACTGCGGAGGCCCAGTCGTCCAATTCCGATCGCGCGATCCGGACCAGGCCGCAGCCCGTGTACAGCCAGATCGAATGGATGTCATCTTCCATCATCCAATGGACCGCATCGCAGGGCAATCCGTTCTTGCTGGTCAACGTGGCGATACGGCCGTTTTTCAACCGGCTGAGCCCGCCCTCGGTGGCGGCCCAGAGCGTACCGTCCTGATCGAGCCGAAGACCGCCCACGCGGCCCTCACCGAGTCCATCGGCGGCCGAGTAAGATGCGCGCACGTGACCGTCAACGAAATATGCAATGCCACCTTCATAAAATCCAAGCCAAAGGCCGCCGCGCGCAGGATCTGTGGTCAGAACATCAGCAGAGTCCTTACGGCCCAGGCCGGCCCAAGGAATCTGTTGGACCTCCATTCCAGGGGACACACGAAAAAGGCCGGAAGTCTGGTTGGCGATCCACAGATTCCCCTGCGTGTCCTCGGCAATAGAAAGCACTCCGCCGCTGGGAACTCCCCTTATCGAAATAAACCGGTCGTTCTCCAGGTAACCGGCGCCGTCGAAGGTAGTGACCCAAACTCGCCCGCGACTATCTTGAAAAAGAGACCCGACGCCGCGTTCTGATAGTCCGCTCCCGACGATCTCGCGCACGACTCCTTGCTCAGCCGCGCGTGTCAGCAAGCGGTTGCGCCGCTCCCGATAAGCCGTAACTTCCCCGTGATTCCATCGCTTCAACCCATCGGAAGTGCCAAGCCAGACGCCTCCATACCTGTCGGCTAGAACGGACACGACGAGATTAGACAAACCTTGTTTCACAGAAAATGTGGCGACGGCATATTCGCGAAAACGGTCCAGGCCGTCCGTGGTGGTTACCCAAATATTGCCTTCACGATCCTCAAAGAGAGTCAAAACGTAATCCCCCGAGAGGCCCTCCGGCTGCCCAAACACATCCTCCCTTCCATCGTGCAAGTGCACAACTCCTCGGTCGGAAGTTCCGACCCACAGACCGCCCTCCCGGTCACGCAGAATCCTCCCAGCCCCGAACTTCGTAATGGAACCTAAAACGGCGTACGCATCGGTTTTACCATCGGCGAAGCGCAGTATCCCTCGGTGCGAGCTGATGAGCAATGCACCGTCAACGTCTTCACCGAAACCTTGGATTCCGTTCTCCTGATCTGGCATTGGGTAGAATTGTGGCCGGCCAGGTTTCCATCGCCACAGCCCGTACTGTACTCCCACCCAGAGATTGCCCGCGCGGTCCTCATACAAACCGAGCACTCCGCGGCCAAACCCGCCGTCCTCTCCTTGGCAGTGGACCCCGCCATTCCGAATCGCGCAGAGCTTTCCGTGGCCAGAAATTGCCGCCCCGCCGGCCCATACCGTGCCTTCCCGATCCTCGACGAGGTTGGAAACAGTCTGTCCAGCAAGCTCCGGGTACTGACTAAGCTTGCCGCCCTTCCAGCTTGCCAGCCCCTTCCTAGTGCCAATCCAAAGAGTCCCGTCGCGCGCGGCGAGCAGGCCCGTAATGTAGCTGGAAGGAAGATGCTGATCCGGCGGCGGCTGCCATGCGACGTTCCTGACGCCATCGAACCGAAGCAAACCAAATTCCGTAGCCAACCAGAGATAGCCGTCGGGCGTTTGGGCAATCGAGTTGATGTAGCTCTTGAAGTGGCCATCGCGGATCTTCCACGCCGTGTGCGCGCATTGATTGATGTCGAGCGCCGGGTCTAGGGCGAAGCCAAGAGAGCAGCACGACAGAAGCATGATGGCGGCACAGGTTTTAGCCCGTTTTCCGACTACGGCTCTTCGTTTTCGGTCCGCTCTCTCCACTGAAGCACAATTATCTCGCACCATCAAAGCCAGTCAGGTGGCTCTTGGCAGCCTGTCATTCCTGTCGCGCCAGCCAGAAACCTGGCGCGAAGGGCAAGCCCGTATGCAGGAGTTCAACACCGGGTGGATTACAGCCGAACACCACAGACTCTACAACGTCGAATAGTGCCTGTTAGTCCTCGCAAGCAAGCGGCAATAGCTGCAATCCAATCAACCCTGGATAGCCTTTCGAGCTATCCGGGAATGGCGCAAGCAAAAGACAAACCTGATTGTTCTATTGAACAGAACCCCCGAAATCAGGGGTGAGGGAGCGCCCGCTTTCCGGCGTTTCCAAATTAACTCGATATTGCGAAGATCAAAAGAGTGGAAGCACGCAAGATTCGCGTCCTCGTAGTGGATCATAATCCACTGCTGCGCGAAGGTCTTTCGCTTTTGATTCAGCTCCAGCCGGACATGGAACTGATTGCCACAGCGGCGCACGCTGAAGACGCTGTTGAACTTTTCCGCGAGCGTCAGCCAGACATAACAATCATGGACCTGGACCTCCCGCTCGGCGCCGGGGTCAAAGCGATTGAGCAGATTCGGAGAATCGACGCCAACGCCTCCGTTCTTGGATTGCTGACCTACGAATTGGACAAATCCGGGGAACAAGCCTTGCAAGCTGGCGCGTGCGGCTATCTGCCCAAGGACCGCTTGAATCAAGAGCTTGGTCCGCTGATTCGACAGTGCTTGGCTTGACCCTCGGAAATCAGACCTCAGTCCAACAAATACCGCTAAGGCGAGGCTCCTTTACTGTGGAGGCTGCCAAGCCCACCTACTGCGCCGGACCAAGTCGTCGTGCTGTGGGCGCTGGTTGTGTATTTCGTTTTCGTGGTTTTTCTGGTCGCCGCTGTTCTCGTCGTCTCTTTCCTGCTGGGGCAAAGACATTCCGAACCCGCGACGGCTGAGCCTTACGAGGGCGGCATCGTTTCGGAGGGCTCCGCACGGGGTACACTTCTCCGTACGCTACTACCTGATTGCCATGTTCTTCGTCGTCTTTAATTTGGAAGCCGTGTTCCTGTTTCCGTGGGCCGGACCAGCTCGCGAGCTCGGCTGGGCTGCCGGAACTGCGGTCTCCGCCTGGCTGCTGATCGTCGACCAGCGTCGCAGGCCTTTTCTATTACCTGCGTGTACTGGTCACGCTGTACTCAGCTCCAGCAGAGCACCCTGCTCCGATTCCGATCATGGCTCCGGGCAGCGCGTTCATTCTCGGCACGCTCACGATTCTGTTGATCTGGTTTGGAGTTTATCCGACGCCATTGCTCAACTTGATCCGAGCAACAATGGGCGGGCTCAACTGAATGAGGAGTCCACTTCTCTATCCGTATTGAGCTAACGAGTCGTTTGGAGTCGGCGATTGTGCTTCGGCAGGTTCCGCTATAGGGACCTGAAGGCGACTTCGCCAGTCGACGAAGTTCTAAGCCGATTTCGCTAGAACTCCTCGCATGCGTAGCGCAACCGCTTGCGATAGATTGGAAGCTCATGAAAAAAAGTCCGAAAGCGCCGGCCTACCGGAACCCGAAGCTGACGCCGCTGCGACGAACCAAGGATCTTCTGTCGAGGATGACTCTCGAGGAAAAGGCCGCGCAGATGATCTGCATCTGGCGCGAGAAAGCGGAGACATTGGTGGATACGGACGGCCAATTCTCGCCGGCGAAAGCCAGAGCCGCGTTCAAGGAAGGCCACGGGCTTGGGCAAGTGGGCCGTCTCAGCGACGCGGGCAAGGGCCTGGATGCGCGCCGCATGGCCGAGGTTGCCAACGCCATCCAGCGCTTCTTCCTGGAAGAAAGCCGTCTGGGCATTCCAGTGATAATCCACGAGGAATGTTTGCACGGCCACGCCGCGATCGGCGGCACCAGTTTTCCGCAACCGATCGGGTTGGGCGCGACCTTCGATCCGGACTTGATCGAGTCGCTCTACGCGATGACGGCTTTGGAAGCCAGGACGCGCGGCGCGCACCAAGCGCTCACCCCGGTGGTGGATGTCGCGCGTGATCCGCGCTGGGGCCGCGTCGAAGAGACTTTCGGCGAGGACCCGTTTCTGGTGTCGCGCATGGGAATCGCCGCGGTGCGAGGGTTCCAGGGCGACGCCACTTTCCGCGACAAGACACGTGTAATCGCGACGCTCAAACACTTCGCCGGACACGGACAGCCTGAATCCGGGATGAACTGCGCGCCGGCCAACGTCAGCGAGCGCGTGCTGAGCGAGACGTTCCTGTATCCCTTCGAACAGGCCATCCGGCATGGTGGCGCGATCTCGGTCATGCCCTCCTACAACGAAATCGACGGAGTCCCATCGCACGCGAACCGCTGGCTGCTCGGCGACGTGCTGCGCAAGGAATGGGGCTTTAAAGGCTACACCGTTTCCGACTATTACGCCATCTGGGAGCTTTCCTATCGTCCTGATACGCACGGCCACTTCCTCGCCAAGGATAAGAAGGAAGCGTGCGCGCTGGCCGTAGAGGCCGGAGTGAACATCGAACTGCCGGAGCCCGACTGCTATTTGCACCTGGTGGAACTGGTCCGCAAAGGCGTGTTGAAGGAATCGCGACTCGACGAACTTGTAGCCCCGATGCTGCTGTGGAAGTTCCGCATGGGTCTGTTCGATGATCCTTATGTCGACCCGGAGCACGCAGCGGCCGTCTCCGGTTGCGATGCGCACCGCGCTCTGGCGCTCGAAGCCGCGCGCGAGACCATCACGCTGCTGAAGAACGAAGGCGGGCTTCTGCCTTTGAACGCAAGCGCCATCCAGACAATTGCGGTCATCGGTCCGAACGCCGATCGTCCCATGCTCGGCGGATACAGCGGCCAACCTGCGCACTGCTCTACGGTGCTGGATGGGGTCCGGGCGCGCGTCCCAAAGAGCGTGAAAGTTCTTTACAGCGAAGGCTGCATGATTACGCAGCCCGGGTCATGGAACCAGGACGAAGTGCTTCCGTCCGATCCCGATGAAGATCGCAAACTCATCGCGGTCGCGGTGCGAACCGCGCGCAAGGCGGACGTGATCGTACTCGCAATCGGGGGCAACGAGCAGACCTCGCGCGAGGCGTGGTCATTGAAGCACATGGGCGACCGGACGAGTCTGGATCTGATCGGTCGCCAGGACGAACTGGTGCGTGCCCTTCTGGCAGTTGGAAAACCGGCGGTAGTCCTGCTTTTCAACGGCCGCCCGTTATCCATCCGCGACGTGGCAGAATCTGTGCCCGCAATTCTGGAGTGCTGGTATCTGGGCCAGGAAACGGGCACCGCGATCGCCGAGGTTCTGTTCGGAGACATCAATCCCAGCGGCAAATTGCCGATCACGATTCCTCGCTCCGTAGGTCACGTGCCGGCCTACTACAACCACAAACCATCCGCCCGGCGCGGATACCTGTTCGACGACGTTTCCCCGTTGTTCGCATTCGGCTTCGGGCTGAGTTACAACACTTTCGAATTCTCCCCACCGCGGTTGTCGAAGACGCGCATCCGGCGCGACGGATCCACACGCTTGTCGGTGGATGTGACGAACACCGGGACACGCGCAGGCGCCGAGATCGTCCAACTCTACATTCGCGACCTGGTCAGTTCGGTTACGCGGCCGGTGAAGGAACTGAAGGGTTTCCGGCGCGTGGTGCTGCAACGGGGCGAAACGCGCACGGTTGCTTTCGAAATCACTCCGGAACTGCTCGCATTCTGGGATGTGAACATGCGCTACACGGTGGAAGCGGGCGACTTCGAATTGATGACGGGCAATTCGTCGCGGGATTGCGACCTCCAAAAAGTCATACTTCGAGTAAATTGATTTGATCCAGGAAAAGAGGCCCACGATGGCTGATAGCGCACAGAAGCTCCCGGTTCGAGAGAAGCTCGGATACGCCTGCGGCGACGTCGCAACGAATTTCTTCTTCCAATCGATGATTCTCTACCAGACCCGTTTCTACACGGACACGGTAGGGCTATCCGCGGTCGCTGTCGGATCCATGTTCCTGGTGCTCCGGCTTGGCGATGCTATTTTCGACCCGCTCATCGGCGCACTTTCGGACCGCACACAAACCCGCTGGGGCAAGTTTCGGCCGTGGATACTGGGAACGGCATTGCCATTCGGTCTGATCTTCTGGCTGGTCTACGTTGCACCCGACTTCGGACCGCACGCGAAGCTAGTCTACGCTTACATCACTTATTCGCTGGTCATGCTTCTATACTCCGCGAACAACACGCCGTACTCCGCGCTTATGGGCGTGATGTCGCCGGATGTGAGCGAACGAAACAACGTAGCGCGCTATCGCTTCGTCGGCGCACTCATCGGCCAGTTCGTGATTCAAGCGCTGCCGCTGCCGCTGGTCGCAAAACTGGGCGGCGGCAATTCCCCGCGCGGTTGGGCCATTACCATGGGCATTTTCGGCGGCCTCATGGTGCTATTGAACTTGGTCACCTTTGCTACTACGCGCGAACGCGTTCAGCCCGATCCTCGGCAAAAATCATCTGTGCGCTCCGACATCAAGAACGTCGTCACCTGCGGCCCGTGGTTCGTGATGTTTATCCTCACATTGGTGATGTTCACCATGCTGGTGGTGCGGGGCAGTTCCTCGAACTACTTTTTCGCGTATTACTTGGACCAGCAGCAGATTCGAATATTTCTTTCCAGCTTCGGCCTGGCAGGTTCGGCCGGTCCGGTAACCGGCTTTAGGACTGTCCTCAATGCGCTGGGTCTGCTGATAAATCCCGATGGCTCGAACGCCGCCGCCGTCGGGCTGAGCCTGTTCTTCGTGGTCGGCAGCCTGGTTCAGATTGTGGGCATTCTATTCTCGAAGCCGCTGGCGGACCGTTTCGGCAACAAGGCAGTCTTCATCACCGGCATGTTCGTGACGATGGTTGCCACATTCCTGGTCTTCTTCGTCGATCCGGCCGGTATCCGCCTGATGTTCGCGTTGAGCATCCTGTGGGCGATCGGATGGGGTCCCACTGTTCCGCTCCTTTGGGTGATGATCGCCGATGTCGCCGACTACTCCGAATGGCAGACTTCGCGCCGCGCCACCGGATTCATGTTTGCCGGCGTCCTGTTCGCTCTGAAGGCGGGACTCAGCCTGGGCGGCGCATTGAGCGCCTGGGTAATCGATGCATTTGGGTACGTCCCGAATGCGGTACAAACAGAGCGGGCGCTGCTTGGGATTCGCCTCGGCGCGAGCGTGTATCCGGCCATCCTGATGGCACTCTGCCTGATCTGCCTGGCGAGCTACAAGATCGGGAAGAAACTCAATATCCAGATTCACGAAGAGCTCGCCGAGCGGCGGAAGAAGTTCGCCCCCGCGTAGCGGCAACGGAGATTCGATTTATGAGACGGCCTCTTCCTCTGGTCCTTACGAGCGCACTCTGCGGGATAACCACCGCAGCAGCGGCCCCAGCGGGCGCTTTTGCGACACACAGCTACCGCAACCTCTTCCTGGAAGCCGGGCATCCTCAGAAAGAGATTTCGGCGAAGATACAAGCCGCGTTCCAGCAGTTGTTCCACGGCGACCCGGAAACGCAGACGGTTTATTACTCGTCCGGCCAGAACGCCAACGGACCGCTGGCCTACCTCAGCGACATCCACAATCACGATGTGCGCTCGGAAGGTATGTCGTACGGGATGATGATCGCGGTCCAGATGGACAAAAAAGCCGAGTTCGACGCGCTGTGGAACTGGTCGAAAACTTACATGTATCAATCGTCGCCGGCGCATCCTTCGTACGGTTTCTTTTCGTGGTCGATGAAGGTTGACGGCACGCCGAACAGCGAGTCGCCGGCTCCCGACGGTGAGGAATACTGGGCCATGGCGCTGTATTTCGCCTCCGGCCGATGGGGCAACGGCAAGGGCATCTACGACTATCGCGGGGAAGCCGGCCGGCTGCTGGACAGCATGAAGAACCGGAAAATTATCGACGGCCCAACCAACAATGGCGCGGAGACAGGAGGCCCGGAATTTCACCCCGAACACAAGATGGTTCGTTTCACTCCGAATCTCCGGCGGCCCGACCACACAGATCCCTCTTACCACCTGCCGGCGTTCTATGAACTCTGGGCGCGTTTGGGTCCCGAAGCCGACCGGCCGTTTTGGGCGGCAGCGGCCCAAGTCAGCCGTGATTATTTCCAGAAAGTCACCAACCCGGTGACGGCACTCGCGCCGAATTACGCCAACTACGACGGCACGCCGGTGCCCGGCCCCGGAGGGAAGAACGAAAACTTCGGAGCGGACGCCTGGCGCACAGCGGCAAACTGGTCGGTGGACTGGTCCTGGTGGGCCGCTGACCCGCGAGAGCGGGAGTTGAGCGATAAGATCCAGACCTTTTTCGAATCGCAGGGCATGGATGCATATGGGAACGCGTACACGCTGGACGGTAAACCGCTGGGCGGCTCGCACTCTACCGCACTCGTTGCGGCGAATGCAGTAGCGAGCCTCGCGGCCACGAACCGCGAGCCTGCCGCCAAGTTTGTCGAAGCGCTGTGGAAGGCCGAAATACCGTCCGGCCAATATCGATACTATGACGGCATGTGGTACCTCATGGGCCTGCTGCATTGTAGTGGGGAGTTCCGGATTTGGCCGCCGAAGTAGCCTTAGATAGAACGGACGGCGTGCTGGTTCAGAAATCGGAAGACGTCTGGAGCCCAGACGGCGGATCCAAAATAGCCAAAGGCATGGCTGTGAAGAGGAGTCGCCATTTGGGCGCAACCAATTCGCGCACACTCCAAACGTGACCGATCAGATCCGAACTATTTAGTTTTACCTGTCACCATCCAATGCGATAGACTTGGGCGAGTTTTCTATGCTTGACGACTTCTTTCTTTGGCTGGTCAACAGTCCGTTGTCCCATGCGATGAACGCTGCCGAATGGGTCTTCCCCACCGTCCAAAGCCTGCATTTTATCGGCTTCGCGATGTCAATTGGGACGATTGCAATTGTCGATTTTCGGGTACTCGGCTTGGGCGGGTCCCGCTTCAAGGCCGCCGGGCTGTCTGCTGATCTCACGCGTTGGACGCGCGCCGGCATCGCGATCATGCTCGTCACCGGGTTCCTGATGTTTTCGACAGACGCCGTCGGGTATCACAACAACCCAGCCTTTCAGTTCAAGATGGCATGTCTCGGCGGGGCGATTCTGTTTCATTTCACGCTGCATCGAAAGGCCGTGAGTGCGGCGGTACCGCGGATAGCAGCGAAACTCGCGGCGGTGACGTCGCTGTTGCTCTGGACCGCCGTCGTCGCCGGTGGCCGTATGATCTCGTTTATCTAGGCGCTCCATGACGATCCCATCGATGCTCGAATGGATTCAGGGGACGGCGTTGAGCGTCGCGATCCGCGAGGGCGGTCTTCCCTACCCAATCATCGGCGGTGTGCATCTGTTATCCATTGCGTGGTTCGGGGGCATGCTGCTGGTGACCGACCTCCGCCTCTTAGGCTGGGCGATGAAGACAAGCACAGTCAGCGACGTCTGGGCAATGGTAATGCCATGGAAGCGCATAGGCTTTGTCGTCGTAGTCGTGACCGGGTTACTGTTGACATGGGCGGAACCGATCCGTCTTTACGAAAGTCCGTCGTTTTGGGTCAAGATGGTACTTTTTGCTTTGATTGGAGTCCATGCGCTGGTTTTTCGCCGAAGCGTCTACGAGCATCCCGAAAAGCTGGACGCAGGTATAACGCCGCAGGCAAGACTCGCGGCGGCGATTTCCCTAGTCCTTTGGGCTGGAATCATCTTGGCTGGCCGTCTCATCGCCTTCGATGCTTCCTTCGATCAGTAAGGACTACTACGCCGGGCCACGATCTCGTTAGCGCTCCAACTTTTAGCGCATCACCCAGTGTTGGCTAGCTCGCCGATTTCCGCTAATCTTACAGGCAATGAGAATTGCGAAATGGCTCGGCGCGGTGCTGATATGCGGCGTCCTTCCTCGTTGTCAGACGGCCGGCGCACAAGACTTGCAGGCGACTGGAAAATCCATCGGCACAGTGACCACCCGGGGAAACCTCATCGTGATGACGCTGGACGAAAATGCTTTAGGAAAAGTGAACCTGTTCGACCTCGCTCACCGCACCCTGCGGTTTACGCCCGATGGTCCGGGATATCGCATCGCTAACCTGCCGGTGGAATGGGACTCGGATTTCGGAACGGAAATGCAGACGACACAAGTCACGCTGCACAATTTCCAGTTTCCTTTTTCGGAGCAGAACTGGGATGCGTTTTCGGTAGGCGCCACCGGCTCGATCCGTTTCGGGGCTGCAGCGGGCGGACGAGGCGGCAGGGACGGCGGCATTTCCATCGGACGATTTGACCGTTTGTATTACGCCGCGCACAACCTGATCGACACCGTGCCGGCCATCTGCGTTTTCTTCAAACCGCGAATGAACGGCAAGCGCTACGTAAAGGAGCTGGCGGACCGAGTCGTGATCACGTGGAGCTTGAGCGAACCCACCGGCAACATCCAGGACTTCACATGGACGCCCACCGTTAACCGCTTCCAGGCGGTCCTGCGCAAAGACGGATCGGTGGATCTTTCCTATGACGAGATGGCGGCCAAGGACGCCATCGTGGGATTGTACCCGACAATTGACGGCAGGCCACAACAGGAACTCGCCACGCTTCGCGGTGAAGAGCATCCCAATATCCCCGCGCATCTGGACCTGACGAGCGTGAAGCTCACGGTGACCGGCGGAGTGCTGCTGAAGACCACGCTCGAAACCAGGGGCCCTGTTCTCCCGGAAGGCGGACCGGACCTGGTGGGCGTGACTTACCGCATCGTATTCGGCCAGCCGGACGCTGCATGGACCGTGCGCGGTGTGGCTCCATCGGATGAAGCGGGACCGCGCTCGCGGTATATGGCGGCCGGGCCGGGAGTGGCTCAGCGGGTCAAGGTCGACAAGAACACAATCGTGGCGCAAGGAATCCTGCCGCCCAGATTGAATCCGGGGACGAAGATTTCGGTGTACGCGGAGACGGAGGCGCCCGGAAAGCCGAACATCCCTACAGTGCGGATGCAAGCGAAAGCGATCACGCTGGCGGACGTTCGCAACCCGGAGCTTCACTTCTCGACGGTGAAGCGCGAGGATGGACCCTACGCGATCGCCTTCGAATCGTTCCACTACCTGACCACGCCGAAGATGCGCGACCTGGCCTGTACGGTGATCAAAAGCCTCGGCGACAAGTTCGACTTCCTCACGTATTACTCGGACTTCCGCATCGACAACCAGGAAGCTGGAACCCCGAGCGACGGCCCCCTCGGCGGCAAGATGACCGGCAAGGTGACCGGCATCGGACAGGTGGAGTCGGGTCTGGAAACCTACTGCACCGCGGGCCGCTTCCAGTGGGAATTTATCCAACCCGTCTACGCCGGCTCGATCCAGGCGCAAACGCAGCCGCCGACGGGCCTCGCCGATACCAACCCGCACAATATCGGCGCCTACGCCAGGCAGCTTGGCGAGCGGTCGACGGATGGCAAGATGCTGGATTACAACTACGCGATGTCGCAAGTGGGCCACGAGATGGGGCATCGCTGGTCCGCATTCGTATCGGCGAAAGTGGGGAACGAAACCATCCACCTGGGCGATGGAGCCCACTGGGTGCAGGGCCTTCAGGCACAGGTAGCGTTTCCGTATCAGCGGCCGACCGAAGCGTCGGCAATGGGCGGCGGCGTGTGGCAGGACAACTTCGACGGAACGTTCACGCAGTTGGACGATAACTACTATGTGCCGGCCACCGGGTGGTCGTACCTTGACCTGTACCTGATGGGACTGATCAGCGCGCAGGAAGTGCCGGATTTCTTCATCCTGCGAAGCCTGGTTCCAGCGGGGCGGGACCCGCAGGGACATCTTATATATGAAGCTAGCCGGACGAAGATAACCATCCAGGATGTGATTGCGGCGGAAGGGCCGCGGTTGCCGGACGTCTATCATTCGCAGCGGGCATTCAATACCGGGATGGTAGTGATGGTGGAACACGGAAAGAAGCCCAGTAAGGAATTGATGGAGCGCGCGGACGGGATACGGCAGAAGTGGATAGATTATTGGTGGAGGACAACGGGCGGAAGGTCGACTATGACGACGAATCCACGGTGACCATGGCTCACGCTACCATGGCTCATGCGAAATAAAGCAGCGGCACTCACCCTGTTTTTCGGCATCCTCAGTGCCTCTTCCGCACCGGCCGCTAGTCCGACGAACGCCCCGCCGATCCCCATCAAAGTCGTAATCGTGACGATGTTCGAAGTCGGCTACGACACGGGCGACCGCCCCGGCGAGCTGCAGTATTGGGTGGAACGCAATCATCTCGACACCATCCTTCCGTTTCCCCAGGCCTACCACCACCTGCGCATGAATCGCGACGGAGTCCTCGCCGTACTCACTGGCATGGGGACAGCCAAGGCCGCCGGCAGTATCATGGCCCTCGGACTCGACCCGCGCTTCGATCTGCGCAAGGCCTACTGGATCGTCGCGGGCATCGCCGGCGTCAATCCCGCGGATGCATCGCTCGGTTCAGCCGCGTGGGCCGAATGGGTGGTGGACGGCGACCGGGCCTACGAAATCGACGGCCGCGAGATCCCCGCCGATTGGTCCACCGGCTTCGTGCCGCTCGGCAAGTCCAAGCCTTATGAACCTCCGCGCACCGAAGATCGAGGTGAAATGTATCATCTTAATGCCGCGCTCACCGATTGGGCCTTCCATCTCACCGAGCACGTGGAACTTTCCGATACCCCCGAAATGCAGAACGACCGCGCCCGGTACGCTTCCGCCAACGCTCGGCGCCCTCCCTTCGTGCTGAAAGGCGACACCATATCATCGAGTACATTTTTCAGCGGCGTCAAGATGAGCGAATGGGCCAACCAGTGGGTCAAGTATCACACCGGAGGCCAAGGCAACTACGTCACCACCGGAATGGAGGACACCGGTACTCTCTCTTCGCTCCAGATGCTGGCCAAAGCCGGTCTCGTGGATTGGAATCGCATCCTGGTGCTGCGTACCGCGAGCGATTTCGATCAACCTCCGCCCGGCATGAGCGCGGCGGAAAATCTAGCCCGCAACTCCGGACGAAAATACTCGGGCTACCTGCCCGCACTCGAATCTGCCTGGCGCGTCGGCAACACCGTGGTCCAGGAAATCACCACCCACTGGAACAAATACAAGTAGGGCAGGATGCCATCCTGCGGCGGATTGCCAACCCGCGTTCAGTTGATCGGCCGAATCACCTCAGCAACAACTCCACCGATCGCATCCGTATCCATGTACGCATAACGCCCGGAACCCTTCTTGCCCGTTTCGCCCCACGCCCCGGATTGTCCAACAGCGTAGCCCAGCTTCTGATAATCGGCGATCGATTTTTCCAGATCGTCAACCGGCACGCCCAGATGCTGGACGCCCTCGCCGTGCTCCCTGAGATAATCCGCATAAAGATTGGGAGGCTCGGCCGGCGGAATGATCCATTCGTAAGTGAACTGCGTGTGCCTCTGCCAGCAAACATCGAAGTCCAACCAAAGAGGCTTGCCGTGATAGCGGGAGTCTTCGCGAGGACTGGCGTGCGATTTAGGCATGGCCGGAAAAGCGAGCTTCTGCCAAAAGGCCGAGGGCCCTTCGCTCTCGCGTACCACGAAACCGAAGTGCGATATTTTTCCCGGCGGTCCGGCTGTAGGCGCGCCACCCGGCCAGTAGATCAAGCCCAGGACGTATTTCCCCTGACCCTCCGTATCGAAGTAAGTCAAGGTAACGGGGCCAGAATCGCTCTTCCTGATTATCTGTTCGAGCACACCTACGCCGAGCCCACGCAGGCGCTCAGTCTCTTTCGTCATGTCTTCCACGCTCGGCACTTCATGCACGATGGAGAAAATTCCATCCCCGTGACGCGCCAGGAATTCCGTGAACGCGTTATCGCCGCCGCCCGCGATTGGCTGCAGCATGTCCACCGTAAGATTGCCGAGGCTGCCTGTGGCGCTTCTGGCTTTGATGGATACAGCCTTGCCGCGGTACTGCCCTTCGAAGACGATCTCGCTATGCTCCTGGATGCCGGACAATCCGAGTTGCGCCCAGCCCTTCAGTGGCTGGTCCAGCGATTTCACCACCCATGTGACGCGATTCACTCGCTTATAGAAATCCGGAAGTTGGGCGAAGCAAGTGCAGGCCAGGACGGTGCACATAACCAAACAGCGTAGGAATCTCGAGTAGCGTACTCCGAGCATGCTTCTACCGATCATACATCCGGTGCCGCAATCTGCTTTGACCAAGCCGGCTAGGCCAAAACGCGGGCTTCGAGCGCGGCAACCGTGTCGCCACAGATTTCGCCTGGAGATCCGGCAGCCACAACTGAGACCAGCAGGCCAATATCGTTGTAAAACTGGATCAGGGGAGCGGTGCTGCGTTCGTAGGCTTCCATGCGTACAGTGATCGATTCAGGCCGGTCATCTTCGCGCTGAAATAACGTGCCTCCACAGCGATCGCACAGGCCCCGCTCTTTAGGAGGCTGTTGCGTGACATGGAACACCGCTTTGCACTTTTCGCAAGTGCGGCGACCGCTCAAACGCGCCACAATTTCGGGCAGGGGCAATTCATAGTTCACCACGGCGCTGAGCGAAAGGTATTGGCTTTCCATGTACGCTTTCAATGTCTCGGCCTGAGCCAATGTGCGCGGGAAACCGTCCAGGATGAAGCCCCCTCCGCAGTTGATACAAGCGCTCCGTTCGCGGACCATCTCCCACACCGTTGCATCCGGGACCAGCGCACCACGGCGCATGTATTCAATGGCGGCCTGCATCGCTGGTGTCTGCTCGCAGGACCCTCGGCTCCCCGCCGCGCGAAATACATCGCCGGTCGAAAGATGGCAAGCGCCCAGGCGGTCACCCAGCAACTCGGCCTGCGTACCTTTGCCAACGCCCGGCGCACCCAGCAGCACCAACCGCCACGGCGACTGCGTCTCGACGGGAGGCGCGGAGCACTCCGCCTGCGGACCCTGCAGCCATCGGGCCCGGTCATTCTTAGTTTGTTCGCTCACGATTTAAACTACCCCACCCATACCATACTGCCGAACATCTCAAAAGGCAATCATCCCTTGGTATTAGTCGTAACTCGCCGCTTCGCTGCGCGTTTGGATTTCGCCGGGCTCGCGATCTCCGCCATGTCGAGACCGAAAATGGAAAGGTCCTCACTTCCCAGCAGCTTGCCGGCGGATGGCGCACGTTTCGCTAGCGGCGTAGCGCTGCCGGCGCTCGCGATCAATTCCATTTCGTTCACTGCACGCAAGCGGAAAAGAAGCTCGGGTTGATGATCGAAGCGCGCGCCGATGCCATACAGAACCGCCGCTACATGCTTGCACATACCCGCCCAATCCGGGCAACTGCACGATATCTGGATCTCAGCCGGTGAAGGAAACAAGCCCTGGCTCTCACGGCAGATCCGCTCCATCACGCCCTTGGACAATCGTCCCTGTAGCAGCTCCACCAGCGAATCAATAGCGCCCGAACAGTCCTTGCAGATGGATTTCCAACGCGCTTTCGCGACCGGCGTGACCTTCAGCACCACCTCATATAAACTCGATCCGCTGACATAGGCATGGATCGCGCCGGGTGCAATCTGCAGATCCACCACCGATCCGTTGCGCACATAGGTCCGCCCGCGCGGCAGACGGTTGGCAAAATCGCTGTAGCGTTCCAGGTTCTGGCACCAAGCTTTGCCCCAGAACGTAGTGGCGATGGCGCGGCCTTCGATGTGGACCGGCGAAACGGCATGCCCCTGCTTCTTGCGCTTCTCCATCTCGCGCGCGGCTTTGTGCCGCCGCTCCGCAACCGAAACATAGGGCCTGAATCCCCAATCGTCGTACCTTGCCAATCACGTCTCCTTGAGCGCCTTATTCAGATCCAGCGCAACCAGCTTTAATAATTCGTCGTCCTTCAATTCCGTCAGCAGCAGGTCGGCCCCGCCCTCCAGTAAATCCTTCGAGAGTTGCTGCTTAGACTCGATGAGCTGATCGATTTTCTCTTCTACGGTACCGCGGCACACGAACTTATGCACCAGTACATTTTTTGTCTGTCCGATTCGGAAAGCTCGATCCGTGGCCTGGTTCTCCACCGCCGGGTTCCACCATCGGTCGAAATGCACCACGTGCGATGCGGCAGTCAGGTTTAGTCCCGAGCCTCCGGCCTTCAGCGACAGCACGAAAAAACCCACGCCTTCGTCTTCTTGAAAACGCCGCACCAGATCCTGACGCTTCTTCACTTCGGTTTCTCCGTGCAGCACCAGGCCGGCCCGTTTGAAAACCGAGCCGAGGAAATCGGCCAGCGGCGCGGTCACTTCGCGGAACTGGGTGAACACCAGCATCTTTTCTTGTTTTGCGGCCACCACTTCGGCGATCTCGCGCAAGCGCGCCCATTTGCCGCTGTCGGCTTCGGCCCAACCGCCGTCTCTCAGCCATTGCGAGGGATGGTTGCAAATTTGTTTGAAGCGCATCAGAAACGCGAGCACCAGCCCCTTGCGCTGGATGCCACTTGAATCCTCGATTTGTTCGGCTAACTCCTTCACCGCCTGCTGGTAGAGCGCGGCCTGTGGACGGCTGAGTGCGCAGAATGCCTTGATTTCGGTTTTGTCCGGCAGGTCGGCGATCACCGTTTTGTCCGTCTTCAGCCGCCGCAATATATAAGGACGCACCAGCTCGCGCAGCGGTCCATAAGAGCCGTTGGCGCGATCACCCAGGCGCTTGGCGAAACTGGTGAACTCCTTCGATGTTCCCAGCAATCCCGGATTGACGAAGTCGAAAATCGACCACAGATCGCCCAGCCGGTTCTCCACCGGAGTGCCGGTGAGCGCCAGTCTGGCTCGAGCTTTGAGCTTTTTGACGGTGCGGGTTTGTTTGGCATCCGGATTCTTGATGGCCTGCGCTTCGTCCAGCACGGCCAGCCGCCAGGGAATCTCGGCCATCCACGGAACGCGCAGCAGCGATCCGTAGCTGGTGATTACCAGATCAATGTCGCGCAGCCGTTCTGGTTCCATCGACCTCAGCTCAGCCGCCGGCAGAACCGACGGATGCGCGATCATCGCCCTCAACCCCGGTGCGAAGCGTTCGATTTCCGCCGCCCAATTGCCGAGCAGCGATGCCGGCGCGACTAGCAAGCTGGGATGCGGCTCGGCCTTTTCCTCGCGCTGGAGAACCAGCAGCAGCGAGAGCACTTGAATGGTCTTGCCCAATCCCACGTCGTCGGCGAGGCATGCTCCGAGACCAAGTTTCGTGAGGAGATAGAGCCAGCGCACCCCCACTTGCTGGTAGGGCCGCAGTACGCCCGCGAGCGCATTACCGGGATCGATTTGCGCCAACCCTTGCGGACTGCGTAGCGCATTCAAAGTTTCAGCCAGCCATGGCCCGGCCGTTACCTGCGCCCATTCGGGGTTGGCCGCGGCCTCCGTATCCGCGGCGTTCACATCCGCGCCGGCCAGCAATCGCATGGCTTCGCTGAATGCCAGCCCATTGTCCTTGGCGGTGCGTTCCACTTCACGGAAGCGCGCGATCATGCTTTCCAGATGCTCGCGGTCGATTTCCACCCACTTTCCGCGCACCAGCGCCAGGCCATCGGTCTTGGCCAGCAATTCGCGGATTTCCTCAGCTGTGAGCGTCTCACCGTCGAGCGTCACTTCCATCCGGAAATCGAGCAGCGCGTTTTGTCCCAGCCCCGCCGGCGCCTTGGTTCCTACAGTGCCGGTCACGCGTGGCCGCGGCGGGCGACTGCCTCTCCATGACGCAGGCGTCCGGACCACCACGCCCGCAGTTTCGAGCTGCAGGACATCGCCCAGAAGTTGCAAGGCTTCGCGCGGTGTCCAGCGGAGTGGATGAAAGATCTCGCCCGCATCCACCATTTCTTTCAGCCACGGACATGTTTCGGACGCGCGTTGCACGGGAACCAGCAGCGACAACAGGCGTTGCTTGTTCTTCGCGCCTGCATACTCACGCAACGCCTGGCCCAGCGGTAGATGCTGCGCCTTGGCCTGGGAGGAAAGCCGCGTGGTATACGTTGCGAGAAATGCGAACGGAGCGTCCGCATCCTTGCGATTCTCGGCAATGTTGAAATGTACCCGCCCCACCAGGTTCCAAGCCGGATTCCGGCGCTTCAGAAAATCCTGCACGCTGCATTTGGATTCGGACAACTCCAGGCGGAAGGCCGCGTCCAATTCGCGCCAAAGCGCTTCCAACACAGCGGCTGTCAGATACTCCGCGCCCAGCATCGGCGGGGCTCCGAACGCCATGCGCCCCAGTTCCTCATCGGGAGGAACGGCCATGTCATCGCTATCCTCGCGGGTGCAGAGAGTGGTGACGTAACGCGCAGCGAACTCGCGCCAATAGGAGAACACCGGCGGCAGCGTGGCCCCAACTTCATCCGCTCCCAGCGACAGAAGCCCGTGACCCGATCCGCGCTCGAAGGCGGGCTGCAGACGATCGCTGAGGGCGCCGTCCAGATTCGGCGCGTCGGGATCGTGAGTCAGAATCAGCCGGCCATGCGGAGTGAGGCTGAGGGAAAGCGAGGAAGGCTCCATGCCGCGAACCCTCAGGTTAACAGGACGTTGGTGGCTGCGTTTTGGTTGGCTCCGCCTCATGCCAACAGTTCGGCGGAGCCGCTGCTTTGCTCCAGCTCTTCATGGTCCGGTATTCGCACTTCCCCAACGTGACCGCGAAACCGGATTCTTCGCATCGGACCACTTTGCCAACCGAGACCAGTTGAAGCTGTACGGCTCCATCCAACAGCGCGGGCCAATCGATGCTTACTTCCATATGGGTACCCATTGGGACGTCGCACCGTGAGGCGATGAAGACGCCGTGGCTGCTCATGTTCTTGGTGTACCCAACACCGGCAAACATGTGTTTTTTGCAGAGTGTCCGGTAGCGGACTCTCAATTCAACGGCGTAGCGCACCTTGGCACGCCGCTCGAGCACCCCATCCGCGACGGGATGAAGCGCCGTAGTAAAACTCACCCCATGGGGACACCTCGCCTAGATGGCACTAGGAATAAGTGTTGCAATATGGTTGCCAGAACGCCGAGACATTCTTCGAGAAGGAGATTGTGCGATCCAGTTGGTCCAGTTGAGTGACTTCACTCACCCAACCTGTGGGAATGTGCCACGATGAGAGGGCCAAAACAAACGTGAACAACGATAGGCAGTTGCTCGGCAGCGGAATTCGGGTTCTGTTGCTGATCGTAGTCGTGGTGGGAGGCGTTCTCTTCATTTTCATTCCCGGCGGCTTGCCACCTGGCGCCGTCACTTTCTCACAATCTTCGGCCGATTTGGATGCTTACGACTTCGTAGAGGTGTCAGCCCATGTTTCGGGACGTCGTGCGCGAAATCCTTTCACGGATGCAACGCTCTTCGGAACGTTTGAGACAGCGAACGGCGTTCAGAAATGGCATGTGGAGGGGTTTTCCGACGCCGAGGATGGAAGCATATACCGCATCCGATTCATGCCGTCGGCTCCAGGCGACTACAAGTATGAAGTTCAATATCGCCAAGGATTGTTCCACAAAACGTTCGCTGGCAAATTCCACGCCCGGAGCGCGGGGCGGCTCGGTCCCATTCGGATTGATCGTGAAAATCGCTGGCACTTTATCTGGGAAGGCACGGGCGAACATTATTTCTTTAATGGCACTACCGCATACTGGTTGATCGGTTGGAAGGACGAACACGTAATCCAGTCCAGCATCGAAAGGCTTCACCAATTAAAGATCAACCGGCTGCGCGTGACCATCGCCGGCAGGACCAGCATGTATTACGGCGAACCAGTGATGGCCGGAACCAGTTGGACACCTTTTATTACCGCCTGGCAAAGCCGCGCGGGAAATTTCGGCCGACCGGATGACATCTACTATCCAGGATTCGATTACAGCCGCTTTCAAGTGTCCTATTGGCAGAAGTTCGAGCGCGCGCTTCGTTTCGCCCGCGATCGCGACATGATTTTTTCGCTGGTCCTGGACATGAATGACAGCCGCGTGCATCCCGCGCCTGCGAGCGACGACGAACGCCGCTTTATCAGCTACGCCATCGACCGCTTCGGCGCCTTTTCGAACATCACGTGGGACCTCGGCGACGATTTGGATCAATATCGCGATGACGCGTGGACGCATGCCACCGGAACGCTGATCAGGCAGTGGGATCCGTATCAGCATCTGGCTACCAGCCACCCGGTCGACAACGTGCATCAGGATCGCACCTCACCCTGGTTCGACTTCACATCGTTTCAAGAGTGGTCCAGGACGCAGCACGCCTTCATGCTGGCCCAGCGCAAGCAGCAACAGAGTCTGGGCCGGATCATTCCGCAGACCAATGAAGAATACGGCTACGAGGATCACTACCCGATGTGGGCCAAGGGTCTGGGATCGGAATCCGCTGATACGCTGCGCAGGACGGCGTGGGAAATCGTGATGGCCGGCGGATATCAAACCTCGGGCGAAACCGCGCGGCGAGGAACCAACGTCTGGCCGGATACGGGCGGCGGTTGGATGAACGGCCGCGGCGACGACACCATGACCATGTTTCAAGGCTACGCACACATGGTCGATTTTTTCGCCAGCTTTGAATGGTGGAAGACCGAGCCGCACGACGAGCTTGTCAACAATGGGAATTACTGCCTGGCAAAACCGGGCGAATTGTACGCGATCTATCTGCCGCGTGGCGGGAGCGTCACAGCTCAGCTTGACCCGGGCAAGTATGCGGGAGTCTGGTGGGACGCTTCGACCGGGCGAAAAATCGCTTTGGCATCTCTCAACGTCACGGCCCGTTCATGGACTTCGCCTGCGGCGTCTGGCAGCAACGATGGGGCGCTGCTGTTAACGAAGAGCCGCGATCGTTAGCGGCCGGTTGGGGCTGAGCAACACTACAGCGGCGGTTGTGGATCAGGCCGCCACGGTAGTGCGGAGAATAATTGCGGGCGCGTTAAATTCCGAAAAAAGATGAGGCAATCGATGGAACAAATACGCAACGTAGTTTGACGATGCTAATTCCGCGGAAGCGCGGGACACCATGGTGATGTTCCCCGGATTGGCTTTGGTGCTGTTAGGCACCGGCATGATTTTGAGCAGCCCGGCGATCCGGAAGTATCTGGGCGGCCTGAACGTGGGCAACCTGCTGCAGACCGCCGCGCCTGATTTTGAAAGGTATTTGAAGCTGAAGGCTATGTAAGTGACCACCTCCGCAAAAGTCGAAGTTTACTCCATCGATTCCGGCATTAGCCGGTTCACCGTCCGAGCTTTCGCCAGCGGGATGTTCTCGGCCTTCGGCCACAATCCGACCTTGGCCATCCGAGACTTCGAGGGCGAGGCGAAATTTTCGCCCGACGCACTGGATGAGGCTCGGCTTGTGATTAGGGTCAATGCCAAATCGCTCGCCGTGACTGACAACATGAGCGACAAGGATCGCCGCGAACTGGAAGCCACCATGAACCAGGACGTGCTGGAGACATCGAAGCATCCGGAGATTACTTTCGAGAGTACTCAGGTGTCGGCAAACAAGGCCGGGGATGGGCGGTACTTTGTCAACCTGGTGGGCACTCTGATGCTGCATGGAGTTTCGAAAAGTCAGGCCGTCGCCGCGCAAATCTCTCTCACCGGCGATATGCTGCGCGCGCACGGGGAGTTCACGGCGCTGCAGAGCGCGTATGGGATTAAACCTGTTTCTGTGGCTGGGGGTGCGCTCAAGGTTAAAGACGAGCTGAAATGCTCATTCGACATCGTAGCCCGGAAAAAGGTAGACAATAGTTGAAGGTGTTCTAATGTGCTTGGCTATTCCTGCCAAAATTGTTGAATTATTTCCGGAAGAACAAAATCGTGCGCTGGTGGAAGTGGTGGGTGTGCGCCGTCACATCGACACCGGACTGCTGGCTGACGATCCTCCCAAGGCTGGCGATTGGGTGCTGATCCACGTGGGCTTCGCGATGAGCAAGATCAGCGAAGAACAGGCGCTGGATCAGATTCAAACCCTGACCATGCTGGGCGAGCAGGAAGCAGCCATGCAGGAAGTTGAAGGTTATGGGCTGGGCGAGACATGAAGTTTGTCGATGAATTCCGTGAACCCGGCGTCATCGGGAAAGCGTCCGACGAGATCCGCCGCCTGGCTGATCCCAAACGGCATTACCGGTTTATGGAGGTGTGCGGCGGCCACACGCACGCCATCTATCGTTTCGGTCTGAAAGACCTGCTTCCATCCAATATTGAGCTGGTGCATGGCCCCGGTTGTCCGGTGTGCGTGCTGCCCATGGGACGCATCGACGATGGTCTCTCCATGGCTCAGGATCCGAACGTCATCTTCACCGCGTTCGGCGACATGATGCGGGTTCCCGGCACCAGCGGCAGCCCACTCGAACACAAGGCGCGCGGCATGGATGTGCGGATTATTTATTCACCCTCCGACGCGCTGAAACTGGCACAGAAGAATCCCGACAAGCACGTAATGTTCTTCGCGATCGGGTTTGAAACCACCGCGCCCTCCACGGCCCTCACTTTGATCCGCGCGAAGGAGTTGGGGCTTCGCAACTTCTCGGTATTCTCAAATCACGTCACCATCATTCCGGCCATCCGCGCCATCCTGGATTCACCGGACATGCGTATTGATGCCTTCATCGGTCCCGGACATGTCTCCACCGTCATCGGCTGCCGTCCTTACGAATGGATCGCGAGAAACGAAGGCAAGCCCATCGTGGTATCCGGTTTCGAACCGGTGGATGTTCTGCAATCCATCGTGATGCTGCTCCAGCAGCTCAAGGCCGGTGAAGCGAAGGTGGAAAATCAATACAAGCGCGTGGTCCCGTGGGAAGGCAGCCGGCCGGCTCTGAGGGCCATGGCCGAAGTGTTTGAGCTGCGTCCCTATTTCGAGTGGCGCGGCATGGGATTCATCTCGCAGTCCGCTCTCAGCATTCGCGATACGTACGCGCAATGGGACGCGGAGAAGCGCTTCCACGTCCCCGGTGTTCGCGTCACCGATCCCAAGGCGGCTCAGTGCGGCGAAGTCCTCAAAGGAGTGCTTAAGCCGGCGCAATGCAAGCTATTTGGAAAGGAATGCACGCCTGAACGTCCGGTGGGTGCGCTGATGGTATCGTCGGAAGGCTCGTGCGCTGCCTATTTCAATTATGAGTATCGAAAGGCGGCTGTACTCACCAGCATTGGCGCTCCCGCTTGATCCCCGTGCTCCCTAAAATCCGCTTCCGCGATCCGCAAATTGAAATGGCCCACGGCGCTGGGGGCAAAGCCAGCCGCCGCTTGGTGGAAGGCCTCTTCGCCCCGCTGCTGTTCGGCGCATCCACCGAACCTTTGAGCGATGCGGCTCACATCAATCTGAACGGAACATGCGTCGCCATCACCGCGGATAGCTTCGTGGTAAAGCCTCTTCGATTCCCAGGAGGATCCATCGGCGAACTCGCCGTAAATGGTACGGTGAACGACCTAGCAGTTTCCGGCGCGCGCGCTCAGGCGCTGGTAGTGACGTATGTTCTGGAATCCGGACTGCCCACGGAGATCCTGGAAGCCGAAGTTCGCGCCATGGCAAAGGCCGCCGAACGCGCCGGAGTCAGCATCGTCGGTGGCGACACGAAAGTTGTGGAGCATGGCAAGGCCGACCGCATGTACATCACAACGGCGGGCATCGGCCTTCCGATTCCGGGCATCGCGCTCTCGGCCGCATCCGTCCGGCCCGGCGACAAAGTGCTTCTCAGCGGCCCCATTGGCGATCACGGCATCACCATCCTGCTGGCGCGTGGTGAACTGGAAATCGAGGCGGACCTCTGCTCCGACACGCGCTCCGTGCTTCCTCTGGTGGAAGCGCTGGCTCGCGCCGCGGCATCCGCCATTCGCTGGATGCGCGACCCCACTCGAGGCGGCGTCGCCACGTCCCTGAACGAATTAGCCCACGACTGCGGACTCGGCGTTGTGCTCAGCGAGGATAAAATCCCAATCCGCGACACCGTGCGCGGCGCTTGTGAGCTGCTAGGCCTTGATCCCTTGCACATCGCGAACGAGGGCCAGTTCCTGGCGATTATTGCCGCCGAGCGCGCCGATGTTGCGCTTCAGGCGCTCAAGGAAACGCCGGGTGGTCACGAAGCAGTCATCATCGGTGAGATGTGCGAGCAGCCTGCTGGAACCGTTCTTGGCGCTACCAGTTACGGTGGCACACGCGTAATCGATATGCTGGTAGGAGATCCGCTCCCGCGTATCTGCTAGCCATGCCATCCAGCACCGTCACCCTCGCGAGCCGCGTAGAAGAGGCGCTCCTGGAACGGAACCAACTCTACGGAGAATTCTTCGCACGCGAAGCTCCGCGGTTGGCATCGGCCTGTCGTGACATGTCGGATCGCTTCCTTAAAGGTGGGCGCCTGCTGGCCTTTGGCCGTGGACCCTATGCCACCGACGCTCAACACGTATCGGTGGAATTCGTGCATCCGGTAATCGTGGGAAAGCGCGCCCTGCCGGCACTCGATTTGTCCATGCTATTCGCCCCCTGGCTTCGCGCGATCGTTAAGCCCGAAGACATCGTGATGGGGTTCGGTCCTCCCGAAGGTGATCCGGAAGTACAGTCGGCTCTGGACGCGGCCACGGAGCGCGAAGCGATGACATTTGCGCTGCCGGGCGAGCGCGGCTCTTACGCGTGCACGGACCTCGCGTCGGATCCCTTCCAACATCAGGAAATGATCGAGATCCTCTATCACACGCTTTGGGAAACCGTGCACGTCTTCTTCGAGCATCGCGAATTGGGGCACGATGTGGGCGACGCCGGATTTCTCTATCCGTTCCTGGGGCAGCAGAAACAGGAGACTGGAGGCCTGCTGGAGCAAGTGGCCGCGTCGATCGAAATGAAAGTTGAAGAAGACGCGAAACTCCGCGCGCAAGTGGCCACCGAGCAATCTGAACAAATCGTCAATACCACCGTCGCCATCCACGATCGCCTCCTCCGTGGAGGCAAGTTGATTCTTTTCGGAAACGGCGGCTCGGCCACCGATGCGAATGATTGGGCGCTGGATTGCGTTCTTCCACCGGACGGCCTGCGTCCTGTTCCGGCAATTTCTCTATCGCTCGAACCGGCCAACATTACCGCACTTGCGAATGACGTCGGAACCGAAGTGATCTTCCTCCGCCAGCTTATCGCGCAGGCGCGCCCGGAAGACGTCGCCATCGGGATCTCCACTAGTGGAGGATCGAAGAATATTATCATGGCGCTGGAAGAGGCCCGCAAGCGAAATCTGCTGACCGTGGCGCTGCTGGGTTATGATGGCGGCGAGATCGTGCGCCGGGGATTAGTGGACTGGCCGCTGGTGGTCCGGTCTGACTACATCCCGCGCATTCAGGAAGTGCAAGCGTCCGTGTATCACATCATTCGCCAACTTTTGGGGATCGCCGGTCATGCCGAAAACTGAACTTTACGGCACAGCCAGTTGCCCTTACACGTGCGAATTGCGCGAATGGCTGGAGTGGAAGAACCGTGATTTCGAGGAGTACGACGTCGAAGCGGATCCAGAAGCTTACGCTCGAATGTTAGCGGCCACCGACGGCCAGCGCACGGTCCCAGTATTGATCGAGGACGGGAAGGTCACTCAGGTAGGTTGGCAAGGCCGCGGATGTATTACCGGAGCGTCGAATGCATGAACTCTCCATCGCCTTGAGCATTTTGGATGTCGCGGGAGAAGAAGTGGAGCGGCGCGGAAACCCTCAACTCGAAGCTATCCATCTGCGCCTCGGACCATTATCGGGCGTCGTCAAGGAGGCGCTTCTGTCAGCCTACGAGCTGGCGCGTGAGGCAACGCCTTACGCGACCACCCGCCTGATCATCGAAGAAGTTCCCATCGTGGTCTTTTGTTCCAAGTGCGACGCGGAGCGCCCGGTGCACTCCATGCAGGATTTTTCCTGCGCGGAGTGCGATACTCCAGCTTCTAAGCTAATTCACGGCCGCGAACTGGAACTGGCCGCTCTGGAGCTGACTGAATGAGCACTCAACCTCCCACTCAACCCCGCATCGTAGAAGTCCGGCGCAATGTCCTGAAGCACAACGACCAGGTAGCTGCCGAGTTGCGCGAGCGCTTCAAAAAGGCTGGTGTCTTTGTCGCCAGCCTGGTTTCAAGCCCTGGCTCCGGTAAAACCGCATTTCTCGAAAAGACCCTCACGCGGCTCAAGGAAAAAGGCTATCGCCCCGCGGCGGTTGTCGGCGATCTCGCAACAGCAAACGACGCCGAACGTCTGGCGCGCAGCCAGGCGCCCGTGAAACAGATCACCACCGGAACGCTCTGCCACCTGGAAGCCGCCATGGTTCAGAACGCCATCGAAGGTTGGAATATCAATGAACTGGATTTTCTCTTCATTGAGAACGTCGGCAACTTGGTGTGCCCTTCCTCCTACGATCTGGGCGAGAACATCCGCCTGGTGCTGCTTTCCGTGACCGAAGGCGAAGACAAGCCACTGAAATATCCCACCATTTTCAATAGCGCCGATCTCGCTGTCATTACGAAGATCGATCTGGCGGAGGCCGTCGAGTTCGATCGCGCCGCAGCCAGATCGAATATTCAATCCGTTCGTCCCGGAATGCCCATGCTGGAACTTTCCTCAAAGACCAGCCAAGGCATGGACGAATGGATGGCATTGCTCGCATCCAAGCAGCGCCGTTAACGTTTAGCAACCGTGACAGTGCGTGACATCGCGCAACGAAAAACCTGCTCCGGATTCTAACTCGTGGAGGTAATCATAGATGGACACCCAAAAGAAGGAACAGGGGAACCAGCAGCAGAAGGACTTTGGTAATCAACCAAACCGGGGCCAGCAGCAACAAGGCAATCAGCCCGGCCATCAGGGAGGCCAACCGGGTCACCAAGGTCAGGATCCAAATAAGGGGCAGCAGGAACAGCAAAATCAGCCCCGCAAAGAGCAAGAGCAACCCACCAAGCGATAGCCCCTAGGGCACAGCGACAGGGCGGTTGGTGGGTCAGACCGGCCCACTGCCGCCCTGTAAGATTTGAGTGCCGAAAATCTTCATCCTAAATCGCGCGCCGGCCGCTAACCCATTATTTGTTGTTCACAATCAAGCAATCACAGCATACAGTGCACCCTCACCATTGCCTGCCACGTCCAATGGGTAGGAGCAAGTTATGTTAAAGAAATTTGGATTACCGGCGTTGGTTCTTGGCGCTGCACTTACGCTATTCAGCCCGATCGTGGCGTTAGCGCAAGGCCGTGGCGGTGGCGGACACGGCGGTGCTGGCGGCCACGGATTCTCCGGCGGTGGAGGCCATGCGTACTCCGGCCGATCGTATTCAGGCGGCGGCCGCGGATATTCTGGCGGTGGTGGACGTAGCTATGCTGCCCGCGGATACGGGTATGGTGGCGGTGGCTACTACGGTGGCGGAAGCTATTACGGCGGTCGCGGCTACGGTGGATATTACGGCCGCGGCTTGGGTCTCGGAATTTACGGCGCGCCCTACTACGGCTATGGATACGGCTACGCGCCCGGTTATTGCAGCCCGTCAGGCTACTACGATCAGTGGGGCCATTGGGTTCCGACAGGGTGCGCCGCGTATCCCTATTGAGCGCGTGCGACGTTCCCTCAGATTAGAAATTCCTTTGCCGATGAGCGGATAGATGGGCGAAGATCCAATCGGCAAAGGTACAATCTCAATAAGCACCGCCAAGTTGACCTTCGGCCAGGTGCCCTCGAAGAGGACAGGTTTGAAGAGGAGAGGTTTGAGGATAAAACCCACGGGGCATCCGCTACAGGAAGATTTATTCGCGAACGGTCGTCCGAAGAGAATTCCACGCCGCGCCCCGTCCCTGCCGTTGGAAGATAACACCCCCGAAGGCCTGCAAGCCCTGCTCGCCGCAAATCGTCATTACCGGCAGATCGAATGGCCCTCGCCATACAACCGAACCGTGCACCGCCTCCATCAGGGCGACGCGCGAGACCTATCGTGGATCCCAGATGCTTCGGTCCAATTAGTCGTTACATCACCGCCGTATTGGACCCTAAAGGAATACACTGCCGGCAATCCCGATCAAATGGGTCATTTCGACGACTACGATCGATTCCTGGAAGAAATGGATACTGCGTGGAAAGAGTGCGCGCGGGTTCTGGTTGGCGGCGGACGCATTTGCTGTGTCGTTGGGGATGTCTGCATATCGAGAAAGCGCGGCGGGCGTCATTACCTTGTGCCCCTCCACTCTGATATTCAGGTACGGGCGCGCAAGCTCGGCCTGGATTGCCTAATGCCAATTCTGTGGCACAAAATTGCCAACGGGGCTACTGAGGTGGAGGGTAACGGTGCGGGATTCTACGGGAAACCCTACCAACCCGGTGGAATCATCAAGAACGACATTGAGTATATTCTCTTCTTCCGTAAAGGCGGCGAGTATCGATCCGTTCAAGGGCTGCAAAAGGCCTTGTCGATGCTGACCAAAGAGGAAATGAAGACCTGGCAGCGGTCTATCTGGACTGATATTCGCGGCGCATCCACGCGCGATGGACATCCGGCTCCCTATCCTGTCGAGCTAGCCGAACGCCTTATCAAACTATTCTCCTTTGCGGGCGATACGGTCCTTGATCCGTTCGCGGGTACCGGATCTACGTCACAGGCTGCTATTATGGCTGGCAGAAATTCAATCGCCAACGAGGTAGAGCCGGCTTATACCGAGATTGCAAAGGAGCGGATCTCCAAGCTCATTAAACAGCCCAGATTTGTTGGCGCGGTAGAAGCTGAGTTAATTCTTGACCCAGTCACCTCAAAAACTCGAATATCGGCTGCTAACGGAGTTCCGGCGGTTATTTGAAACTAAGCTTTATAAGCGCCGCGCGTCCAATCAAGGCGACTTCGTGGCCATGCATCTCTACGAAGACCTGGTCAGCATTAATCGTTCACCCAAACTGATCGCGGCCACGGTCGAGCGCAAAGACCGCGTTTTGAATGTACAGAACAAGCGGAGAGGCGTTGCGGCCAGACGCGGCGATGCAACCTTTGGTGAACTCATTCCAGGCGAGACTGCTATCGCGGATTCCGGCTACCAAGTTCCGAGAGGACCGATCGCAACAGTGGAAATCGGGGTGGAAGTGAAGATATTAGCCAAGGCCATGATCAAGCAAATCGACCGCGTGATCAACGATTTGCGGAATCAGGTGGTGCAATTCAAGCGCGGTGGCGGCAATCCCATTTGTATCGCGGTGATCGGGATCAACCGGGCGGAAAGCGTCGTCGGATACGAAGGAGACCGCGCGTTCCCCACGACGGGCACGGGCGGCTTCCTGCACCCATTCCAGGAAGCCCCGGAAGCGGAACGCCGTCTGCGGTCCGATGCCCAGCCCCAGTTCGATGAGTTCCTGGTGCTACGCTTCAAGGCTACGAACGTGTCGCCGTATCCTTTCGAGTGGGTCGATCTTCGGGAAACTGAGTTGGATTACGCCGCCGCCTTATCCAGAATCTGCTCCAGATATCAACAGAGATTCTAGAACGCGTCAGGCTTGTTGAGGACGTTTCCGGTCGAACGCTCGTGACACCATAACACCCACCACAATCACTACAACGCAGCCCACCACGTTGTACCAAAGGAACGAAATCTTAGTAAATATATTGGCGGCGAAGATGGCTGCTTCGCCTGCCACTACGCCAAAAAATGCGCCGTTCGAACCCACGCTCTTGAAGAAGAACGCGAGCACGAAGACACCCAGCAGTCCGCCGTAAAATAGCGAGCCGACAATATTCACCGCTTCAATCAGCGCGCCGAAATTCCTGCCGTATTGCGCGAACCCCACTGCGTACAATCCCCAAAAGACCGTGGCGAAACGCGACGCCATCAGGTAATGACGGTCGGATGCATCCTTATTGACGTGCCTCCGATAGATGTCGATCACGGTCACGGTGGCGAGCGAGTTGATCTCGCCCGAAGTCGACGACATGGCGGCCGAAAAGATCACTGCGATAATCAGTCCCACCAGGCCCGCCGGCAGATAGCGCGTCACGAACGATAGAAAAATGTAGTTGGTGTCGTGAAAATCTTTTCCCACCAGGTGTTCGCTCGCCAGATGCGCATCATTCAATTCGCGTTGTGCGCTCTGATAGTGCTCCAAGCTGGATTGCTTCAAAGCTGGATCGGCCGAAGTCTTCGCTTGCAGGTACTCTTCGGCCGCTTGCTTGCGATTCGCGAAAGCCTGTTCGTAGCGTCTTTCGACACTGGGGAAACGTGGATCGTTGCGAACCCGCGCCAGCTCCACTGGCTGGAAGAGCACCGGCGGCCGCTCGAAGATGAAAAACACAAATACCATCGCACCGATAAACAGGATGAAAAACTGCATCGGGATCTTCGCCATGGCGTTGAATATCAGGCTCAGGCGGCTCTGCTCGATCGATTTTCCGGTAAGATAGCGCTGAACCTGCGATTGATCGCAGCCAAAATATGCCAGCATCAGGAACATCCCGCCGATCAGCCCGCTCCAGACGTTGTACCGGTCGTTCCAGTCGAAATGGAAGTTAACGGCATTCAGTTTTCCGGCCGCGCCCGCCAGCGAAACCGCGTTCGCGAACGACACATGGCCAGGAAGCAGATGAATTGCCATCACCAAAGAGATCACCAGGCCGCACAAAATCAGCATCATTTGTTGCACGTCGGCCCAGGTGACCGCTTTGATGCCGCCGAGCGAGGTGTAAGTCACCACCAGCGCACCCATCATCACCGTGGTCAGCCGGTCCGGCCATCCGAGAATCACCGAGAGCACCACCGCCGGCGCGTAAAGGGACAAGCCCGCGGCCAATCCGCGCTGGATCAGAAAAATTCCGCTGACTAATGCGCGTGTCTTCGCATCGAAGCGCTGCTCCAGATACTCATATGCCGTATATACATTGGCGCGATGAAAAATCGGGACCGCTGTCGCGCAAAGAATCACCATCGCGATGGGCAATCCAAAATAGAACTGCACGAAGCGCATCCCGTCCGTGTAACTCTGGCCGGTGGTGGATATGAATGTGATGGCGCTGGCTTGTGTCGCCATGATGGAAAGCCCCATGGCATACCACGGCATGCTTTTGCCCGCCAGCAGATATTTGTTGACCGTGGTGCTGCCGCGTCCGCGATACAGCCCGTAGCTGACAATGAACGTCAGCCATGTGAACATCACCACCCAGTCCAGCGGTCTCATGGGGCGTAGGCCCG
>Ga0116125_1000077_pt1 | contig 37164 bp, 28 predicted proteins | sample June2015DPH_16_1_2_FD_89729 | JGI IMG/M metagenome (GOLD analysis project Ga0116125, IMG submission 89729) | Peatland microbial communities from SPRUCE experiment site at the Marcell Experimental Forest, Minnesota, USA - June2015DPH_16_10 | ecosystem: Environmental > Terrestrial > Soil >...
TGTCCATTCAGGGGGCGGCCATGACTCTCCTCCGCAAGGGCCGCTGAGCGGCGCAGCTGCACATTTCGGGCTGGGGCGCCCACCTCGCATCCTCAATGGCGTCCGCGGTAGCTGTCTGCTCGTCGAGCCACCGGGTCGCGATCACGCGCTTTCCGTTGATCCCGTCGGACCCTGGCGACGCGAGCCAGATCCGAGGCTTCGCCATCCCTTCGGCTCGGAGTAGCGACGCGCGAGCCTCCTCCCGATGAACTCTCGAGGGCAGGGCAGCTCGCGCAAACCCTTGGCGAGTTGCTCTTGCGACCCGCCCCAAAGGGCAAGCGTCGGACCCCGAAGGCCCCCGTACGGGGCGAAATCCGGACAAAAACCTCCGAACTCTAAGTCCAAGTCACGTGAGGATCGCGGCGATGAGTTCGGCGGGCGCTCAACCACGGCCTTCCGCTGCTGAGGTTGCTGGCCGGCCCGAACGAACGCGATCGCTGTTGCCGCCGCGCTGCCGTCACCGGACAATGGTCGATGGCGCAAGTGGGGACACCGGCCTCAAGAACCGTCATGCCGGAAGCGCCGTCGGCCTTCGCGCGGATGCTTCTCTGCCGACAGCGGACGAACCGCTTGGCTTTTCCTATCGGGCACGTCATCGAAACGATGCGCCCGATGGCGATCGAGCCAGTCCCACACGCGCCTGCCTTCGTTCAGGGTGTGGCGGTCGTCCGCGGAGCGCCCGTGCCCGTCGTCGACGCGGGCCGGCTGTTGGGCCTCCCTGGAGTCGAACCCGGCCGTTGGGTAGCCCTACGGGTGGGCGAGCGCAGCATCGTGCTGGCGGTCGAGGCCGTCGAAGGAGTCCGCGACTTTCCCGTCGCCGGCGCGTTGCCGCCACTGCTGTTCGGCAGAGGTGCGGACTTCGTTGCGGCGATCGGAACCATCGATGCCGCGTTGCTCTGGGTGCTAGAAGCCATTCGCATCGTCCCCGAGTCCGTGTGGCAGGCGATCACGCCGCAGGCGATGGCGCGATGAAGACGCCCGACGCGGACGTCGCGCGCTTCCGTGCGATCTTGGGGCGAAAGCTCGGGCTGCAGATCGACGAAGACAGGACCGCGTCGGTCGCAGAGCTTCTGCGAAGCCGAGCGCCGGCCGACCAGGTCGATGCGTACCTAGCACGGCTCGAGACCGCAAACAGCGCGGCCGAGGTGCGGTCTTTGGCTCAGGATCTCACGGTGGGCGAGACCTATTTTTTCCGGCACCTGGAGCAGTTTCGCGCGCTGCGGGAAGTCGCACTGCCGGCCCGTGTCCAGGCCCAAAAGTCCCGCCGCGCCTTGCGAATCCTTTCCGCTGGTTGCGCTTCGGGCGACGAGGCGTACTCCATCGCGATCGTGTTGCGGGAGCAATTGCCCGATCCCGGGTCTTGGGACATCGATTTGTGGGGAATCGACGTCAACCCCGCAATGATCGAGAAAGCCGTTCGGGGGCGGTATTCGGCTTGGTCGTTGCGTGAAACGCCCGTCGAGACCCGCCATCGCTACTTTTGCGTTGACGGTCGGGATTTCTGCCTCGAGGACGCGGTCCGTACGACGGTGTCCTTCGAGGAGCGAAATCTGGTCGAAGACGCCCCCTCCTTTTGGCAACCGGAAGCGTTCGACATCGTATTTTGCAGAAATGTCATCATGTATTTCACGCCCGAAGTGCGGTCGGCCGTCATCGCACGTCTTGCCCGATCGCTTTGCGCCGGCGGTTTTCTCTTTTTGGGTCATGCCGAGACACTGCGCGGGATTTCCCAGGCCTTCCACTTGTGTCACACGCACGGCACGTTCTATTACCGGCGTCGGGACGCCTTGCAGGAGCCGGTCGTGCCATCGCACGCCATCGGGCCGAAACTCGGACCGAATCAAGAGCACGCGTCGCCGGGATTGCTGCTGGGCGACGGTGCGTCCTGGGTGGAGGTGATCCAAAACGCTTCGGAGCGCATCGCGAGAATGGCCGAAGAGTCTCGACGACTCTCGGGGCCGCCCGACCCAACGCCTGCCGCGCCGACCGTCGATCGCACGGAGGTGGATCTCGAGCCGACCGTCGAATTGCTTCGCCAAGAGCGTTTTTTGGAGGCGATGAGTCTGCTGCACGCATTGCCCACGGCCTCACGCCTCGACCCGGAGGCCCAGTTGCTGCGCGCCGTGCTTCTCACCAACGCGGGACAACTCGCTGAAGCCGAGCAGGTCTGTCGACAGGTCCTTGCGGCTGACGATCTCAACGCGGGGGCCCACTACCTGATGGCCCTGTGTCGCGAGCACGGAGGCGACCGCGTCGCGGCGGCCGAACACGCTCGAATCGCGACGTACCTGGATGCCGGATTCGCCATGCCGCATCTTCAACTGGGTCTCCTCGCTCGGCGTGCAGGGGACGTCGAGCGCGCCCGCGACGAACTCAGCCGCGCGATCAGTCTGCTCGGCCACGAAGACCCGTCCCGCATTCTCCTCTTCGGAGGAGGATTTACGCGCGAGGCTCTCATCGATCTCTGTCGCTCGGAGCTGCGGGCTTGTCGGGGCCGCGCGTGACGACCCCCATCGCGCTCGAACAGCAAGTGATCGAGTTGCGACGTGCCTTCGATCGCAGCTTCGCGGTCGCTTCCGGCAACACCGTCGACGCCGCGGAGGACATGCTCGCTATTCGCGTGGCAGGCGACCCCTACGCCCTGCGGCTCACTGAGCTGTCCGGGCTCGTGGCCGCTCGGAGGATCGCCGCGCTTCCGAGTCGAAACGCGGCCGTGACCGGAATTGCGGGCATCCGGGGCAGCTTGATTCCCGTCTGCAGTCTGGCGGTTCTACTCGGCTATGCGCGCGCCGATTGCGCATTGTCGTGGCTCGCCCTTTCTGCGGGTGCCGAATCCATCGCGCTCGGGTTCGAGCAGTGGGAGGGCGTCCTGCGGATTCGGCGAGAAGACGTGCACCCTGTGGATAGCGGCGAGGTGCGACCCCATGTGCAGCATGTGGCGCGCGTCGGCGAGCTCGCGCGCCCGGTGATCCACGTTCACGCAGCCGTCATGGCACTGAAGTTCAACGCCGACCCCGTCGGCCCAACCAAGGAGCAGTGAACCGTGGCCGATTCATGGACGTTTGGGCGGAAAATTGCGTTGGGGTTCGGCCTGTCGGTCGCCATTCTGCTCGTGGTGTGCGTCGTCTCGTCTCACAGCACCGATCAGCTCATCGACAACGATCGAAAGGTGACCCACACCCACGCGATTGTCGAAGACTTGGCGCGCGCCTTATCCATCATGAAGGATGCCGAGACCGGTCAGCGCGGCTTTCTTCTGACGGGTGACGAATCGTACCTCGAGCCGTACCAAGCGGCGCTCGCATCCTACGGGCCGGTCCTGTCCAACCTTCGGGGCCTCACGGGGGACAACCCGCGGCAGCAGGAGCGCATCGAGCAGGCCGAATCCATCATTCACGCGAAACTCAGCGAGCTCAAACGCACCATCGACTTGCGGCGCGGGCCCGGGCTCGATGCTGCGCTGAAAGTCGTCCTGACGAACGAAGGCAAGAGGTCGATGGATGACTTGCGCGCGGTGCTCGCGACGATGGATCGGGAGGAGCGGGATCGGCTTCGAGAGCGAAGCGAGTCCGCGGAGGCAAGCGCAAGCGCGGCCAAGACGACCATCTGGCTCGGAGCTCTGCTGGGCGTGGCGTTCGTGTCCCTTGCGGGGATCGCCATCGCGCGATCGCTCCATCAGCAACTCGGACGCGCCATCGCCAGCATGCGAAGCTCCTCGACCGAGCTTCAGGCGGCAGCCACGCAGCAGGCGAGCGGCTCACGCGAACAGTCGTCGGCGACGAGCGAGGTGTCGACGACCATCCGCGAGCTACTGGCCACCTCCAAGCAAATCGCGGAGAGCGCGCAGCGCGTGGCGCGCATCGCCGAGGAGACGGCCGGGGGAGCGCGGGCCGGCAGTCAGGCCGTGCAGCAAGCGCAAGAAGGGATCGCCACCATCAAGCGTCAGGTCGATGTCATCGTCGGGCACATGCTCGAGCTCGGCAGGAAGTCGCAACAGGCCGGAGGCATCTTGGAGATCATCAACGAACTCTCCGAGCAGACGAATATTCTCTCCATCAACGCGACGATCGAGGCAGCCGGCGCGGGAGAGGCAGGAAGGCGCTTCGCCGTGGTGGCCGACGAGATCCGCAAGCTGGCGGACCGGGTCGCCGGGTCCACCAAAGAAATCCGAGGAGTCATCGAAGACATCCGCGCCGCGGTGAACACGACCGTGATGGCTACCGAAAGCGGCACCAAGGCCGTCGACGTGGGAGCGCGGCAGTTCAAGGACGTGACCTCCGCATTTCAACAGATCGCCGGCCTCGTGGGGACGACGAGCGATGCGGCGCGTGAAATCGAGCTCAGCACGAAACAGCAGACGACGGCCGTGGAGCAGGTCAACGTCGCGATCTCGAACGTCGCCCAGGCTACCAAGGAGACCGAGGCCAGCTCGAATCAGACGCTGCAGACCGCGACCCAACTGGCGCGTCTGTCCCGCGAGTTGTCCCAGATCATCCAGGCCAGGGCGGATGTCTAGGCGTGTCCACCGATCCCTACAAATACTTCCGCATCGAGGCTCGCGAGCTCCTCGACGGCTTGGGCGAGGGCCTGCTCCAACTCGGGAAAGACACGCGCGACAAGGAATTGGTCCCGCGTCTGCTGCGCCTTGCGCATACGCTCAAAGGGGCATCCCGCGTGGTAAAGCTCGCGGACGTCGCCGAGCAAACGCATGCCCTTGAGGGTGCTTTGGAGCCCTATCGCGACGGCTTGCGGCCGATGCCCCACGATCAGTTCGCAGGGGTGCTCGGGCTCCTGGACGCCATACGAAAAAAAATCACCTCAATGGATGCGCCCGCCAGCGAGGACGGAGCGCTGCCCCGCGCGGCGCGAGCCGAGGAAACCCTCGAAACGGTCCGCGTGGAAGTGGGGGAGATGAACGATCTGCTCGAGGGCGTCGCCGAAGCGACGGTGCAGGTCCGTGGCCTGCAGAACGAGGGAGTCGCTCTCGATCGCGCAGAACGGGCCGCTCAGCTTCTCGTCGGTCTGCTCGGTCCGCGTCGGCTCGATGAATCCGGAGCTTCGATGGGAAGCCCCTCCATCGCCAAGGTCCGTGGTCTTGCCGAGGAGCTGCAGCGCTCGCTCGGGCGTATTCAACGAAGTGTGTCATCCGGAGCTGGTCAGGCAGCTCGCGAACTCTCCGCGGTCCGGGACGCCGCAAATCGCCTTCGGCTTCTTCCCGCCAGCTCCGTCTTCGCTTCGCTGGAACGGGTGTGCCAGGACGCGGCGCAGTCGCTCCACAAGAGCGTCAGCTTTCACACGTCCGGCGGCGCACACCGACTCGACGCGCATGTTCTTCTGGCGCTGCGCGATGTGCTTCTCCAACTCGTTCGAAACGCCGTGGCCCACGGCATCGAAGCGCCATCCGAGCGTGTCGCGTTAGGCAAACCGACGACGGGAAGGGTGGACGTCGCAGTGGAACGTCGCGGCGCTCGGGTCGTCTTTCGATGCCGCGACGACGGTCGGGGCATCGATGTCGATGCCTTGCGTCGCGTCGCCATGTCGCGGGGTCTGCTCTCGGCCGCCGAAGCGTCCAGTCTCAGTCTAGACCGCGCAGTCGAGCTCATTCTCAGAGGCGGATTGACGACCACCCGGACCGTCACCGAAGTCTCCGGACGAGGCATCGGGTTGGACGCCGTGCGCGAGACCGCAGCGCGTCTGAAGGCCGAGGTCACGGCACAAAGCGAGCGGGGGCGCGGCACAACCCTCGAGATTTGCGTTCCCGTCGCTCTTTCGTCGCTGCCCGTGCTCATGGTGGAGATGGGTGGCGCCGCGGCGTCGATTCCCCTCGAAAGCGTGCGGCGGACTCTACGCCTCAACGACTCGGACGTGGTCCACTCCGGCGACCACGATTCGATCCTGCACGACGGCCAGGCCATCCCCTTCGCGTTTCTGTCGAACGCTCTCTTCAAGCACACTTGCGCACGAGGCAGCGGCGCCTACTCGGCTGTGGTCGTGGGGTCGGGATCGGCACTCGCCGCCGTGGGTGTCGACCGCCTGCTCGGGACGGAAAGCGTGATCGTCAGGCCGATTCCCGCTGAAGCGGGCGCCGAGCCCATCGTTGCGGGAGCGTCGCTCGATGCGGAGGGCCATCCGCAACTGGTCCTCGACCCCGACAGGCTCGTAGCCGCTGTGCGCGTCGAAGCGGCGGCAAGCGTGGATCCGGACGTGGCACGGCGCGCGCCGCTGCTCGTCGTGGACGATTCGTTGACCACCCGGATGCTCGAACAGAGCATTCTGGAGTCCGCGGGCTTCGAAGTCGACCTGGCAGCCTCCGCGGAAGAGGCCCTGGGCAAAGCCGCGGCACGGCGCTACGGCGCCTTCATCGTCGATGTCGAGATGCCCGGGATCGACGGCTTCGATTTCGTAGCCCGGACCCGCGCGGATCCCGTTCTCCGGGAGACCCCGGCCATCCTGCTCACGTCGCGTTCGTCCGAAGACGACCGACAAAGGGGGCGAGACGTCGGGGCGCGTGCTTACATGGTCAAGGGCGAGTTCGATCAAGGCCACCTTCTGCAGCTGATTCGGGGGATCATCGGGTGACCTATGGGCAAAGTGCGTGTCCTCGTCGTTGAAGACTCGGTCACCGTTCGTAAGCGCCTGGTCGAGGTGCTTGCGGGTGACCCCGACTGCGAGGTCATCGCGGAGGCGGTCGATGGAGTGGAGGCCATCGAGCTCTGCGCAAAGTTGCGACCGGACGTCGTGACGCTGGACATGATTCTGCCCCGCATCAGCGGCTTGGCTGCGACCGAGCACATCATGGCGCACTTCCCCACGCCGATTCTCATCGTCTCGGCCTCCACCAACCGGGGTGAACTCTTCCAGACCTACGAGGCGCTGGCCGCCGGAGCTGTGGACGTCCTCGAAAAGCCGCGCGGCAGCGAGCCCGACGGGCAGTGGGAGAGTCGGTTGCGTTGGACGGTCAAGCTGGTCTCGCGCATCCGGGTGATCACGCATCCGCGAGCGCGGCTGGCGGCGCTTGGCCGGGTGGGCGTGTTGCCATCTTCGCGGTCGGCGCCTACCCAAGGCGGCTGCCGGGTGATCGCCGTGGGTGCATCCACGGGAGGACCCGCCGCCGTCGTCGAGATTCTTCGGTCGCTCACGGCCCCCCTTGCCGTACCGATCTTGCTCGTCGTTCACATCGGCGACCCGTTCAGCACCGCGTTCGCCGAGTGGCTCGATGGTCAGTCGGAGATGTCCGTCGCCCACGCGCGCGACGGAGATCGGCTGGAGTCGCTCGCGGGGCGCGTCGCCATGGCGCCGCCGGACCGGCATTTGGTAGTCGAGGACGGCCGGCTGCGTTTGACGTCTGGGCCCGAACGGCACTCGTGTCGTCCGAGCGTGGATGTGCTGTTCGAGTCGTTGGCTCGCGAGATGGGGCCCGCCACGGTCGCGTGCCTTCTGACCGGCATGGGTCGAGACGGAGCCTCCGGGCTGCTCGCGATCCGCCGGGCCGGTGGGCTGACCTTGGCGCAGGACGAGGCCACCTCTGTGGTCTACGGCATGCCGCGCGAAGCCGTGCTTCTGCAGGCTGTGGACAGGGTGCTGCCGCTCGACCAGATCGGTCCGAGCCTCGCCCTGAGCGCCCAAGGTCCGCCTCTCAGGGGGACGCGATGACCCACGACGTCTTGGTGGTCGACGACAGCCTGACGGTCCGAATGGATCTCACCGAAGCCCTCGGTGCCGCGGGTCTCGGTGTGGTGGCCTGCGCGACCGCCGCCGATGCGCGAACCGCCCTACGGGATGAGCGGTTTGCCGTGGCGATTCTCGACGTGTTGTTGCCCGACGGCGACGGCGTGGATCTGCTCGAGCAAATTCGGACATCGACGGCAACGGCTGGGATGGGCGTCATGCTTCTGTCGACGGAAGCAGAGGTCCACGATCGCATTCGTGGACTGTCGACCGGCGCAGACGACTACGTCGGAAAGCCGTACGAGGTGAGCTACGTCGTGGCCCGAGCGCTCGAGCTGATGCGCCGATTCCAGGTCCCTTCGGAAGAGCGCGTCGTGCTTCTCATCGACGACAGCCTCACGTTTCGGGAGGTGCTCCGAGGCGCGCTCGAATCCGGGTCCTACCGGGTGCTTTGCGCGCAGACGGGCGAGGAGGGGCTGCGCCTTGCGGCGGCGGCCCGCCCCAACGCGGTCATCGTCGATGGCGTGATGCCCGGAATCGACGGCGCGACGGTCATTCGTCGGATTCGCCTCGACGCGGCGCTCCGACACACCCCCTGCTTGTTGCTGACGGCGTCCGATGAGGGCGGCGCCGAGCTGCGCGCGCTGGACGCCGGGGCGGACGGATTCGTGCGCAAGGACGAGCGCCTCGACGTGATTCTCGCGCGGCTGGGTGCCATCATCCGAGCCGCGACCCCCCAAGCCCGGGAGACCGTCCCGGCGAGCCTGGCGGGACCGAAGAAGATTCTGGCTGTAGACGACAGCAACACCTATTTGCAGATGCTCTCATCTGTCCTGCGCGATGCCGGGTTTGATGTGGCTCTCGCGCGGTCTGGCGAGGAGGCGCTCGATCTGCTCGCAGCTCAGCCCGTCGATTGCATCCTTCTCGACGTCGTCATGCCCGGCCTGGGAGGCGAGGCCACGTGCCGCCAGATCAAGGGTGCGCAGGGCATCCGAGACATTCCGGTCATCCTACTCACAGCGCTCGAAGACCGCGAGACGATGATTCGCGGCCTCGACGCCGGCGCCGACGACTACATTGCCAAGTCGAGCGACTTCGCGGTCCTCAAAGCCCGCGTGTTCGCTCAGATGCGCCGCAAACAACTCGAGGACGAGACACGCCAGATTCGCGAGCGACTCCTGCGCACCGAAGTGGAGGCGACCGAAGCACGTGCCGCGCGCGAGCTCGCCGAGGCACGGGCGGCGCTCGCAGAGGATCTTCGTCGCAAGAATGCCGAGCTCGAGGCGTTCAGCTACTCGGTATCGCATGATCTGCGCGCCCCACTCCGGAGCATCGACGGGTTCAGTCAGGCGTTGTTGGAAGACTGCGCGAGTCAGCTCGACGCGAACGGGCGTGCCCACTTGCAACGCATCCGCGCGGCGGCGCAGCGAATGGGGCACCTCATCGACGACCTGCTGGAGCTCTCACGCATCGACCGCGCGGACCTCGTTCGCACGCGCGTCGATCTTGCGCCCATGGCGCACCGGATCGCCGAGCGGCTGACGAAGTCGGATCCCGGACACGCCGTCACGTTCGTCGCCGAGGGCCAGGCGTTCGCAGAAGTGGATCCGAATCTCATCGAAATCGTCTTGGAGAACTTGCTCGGCAATGCCTGGAAGTTCACTCGAAAGACGGCGATGCCGAGGGTCGAATTCGGAACGGTCCAAAGGGACCAAATCTCGACGTTCTTCGTCAAGGACAACGGTGCGGGCTTCGATCCGGCGTACGCCGGCAAGCTCTTTGCCCCGTTCCGGCGGCTTCACACCGAAAAGGAGTTTCCCGGCACCGGCGTGGGTCTCGCCATCGTGTGGCGCATCGTGGACCGTCACGGTGGGCGCGTATGGGCCGACGGCGCGGTCGGTCGTGGCGCGGCGTTTCGCTGGACTCTACCGGCGAGTCGCCGCGCCACGGCCGACGGCGCGGTCGGGCGTGGGGCGGCGACTCGCCGGTAGAGTCCGTCATGACGCCGCGCGCGAGGGTCATCTTGCTCGTGGAGGACAGCGACGACGACGTCGCGCTCACACTTCGGGCTTTCGAGAAGGTCCAAGTCGCCCACGAAATTGTGGTCGCGCGTGATGGGGAGGAGGCCCTGTCCTACCTGTTCGCCTCGGGGCCGTACGCCACGCGCGACCCCACCGCGAACCCGGCGGTCGTCTTGCTCGACATGAAACTGCCGAAGGTGGACGGTCTTGAAGTCCTACGGCGAATGCGCGGCGACGAGCGAACGCGGACGTTGCCCGTCGTGATGCTCACGACGAGCAACGAACGACGAGACATTGAGTCGAGCTACCGACTCGGCGCCAACAGTTTCGTGCGCAAGCCAGTGGACTTCAGTGAATTTCTGGAGGCCGCACGCCAGCTCGGTCAGTATTGGCTCGTCTTGAACGAGCGTCCGCCGTCGTCTGGGGAGACCGCGCCGGTCGGCGATCGCGAACGGAGACGGTCGTGAGTCGGTCGCTTTGCGTGCTCGTGGTCGAAGACTCCGTGGACGACGCGGACCTGCTAATCCGCGAACTATCGCGCGGATACGCCGTTGTATTCGAGCGCGTCGAAACCGCCGACGCGATGACGGCAGCACTGAACCGCGCGAGCTGGGATCTCATCGTCTCCGATTTCACGATGCCCACGTTCAGCGCGCCGGCGGCGCTGGCCCTTCTCAAGCGCAGCGGCCTCGACATCCCGTTCATTGTCTTGTCCGGGTCGATTGGGGAGGACGCGGCGGTCGAGGCCCTGAAGGCTGGCGCCAACGACTTCTTGGCGAAGGGCAAGCTCGCGCGGCTTCTGCCGGCGGTCGAGCGTGAGATACGCGAGAGCAAGGTCCGCGAAGCGCGGCGACAGGCCGAAACGCAGAAGCGACAGGCCGAGGAGCAGTTTCGCGCTCTGCTCGAATCCGCTCCGGATGGGATGGTGATCATCACCAGCGACGGCCGCATCGAGTACGTCAACACACGGACCGAGGCCCTGTTTGGCTATTCTCGGGAGGAGCTTCTGGAACGCCCCATCGAAATCCTCGTTCCCGAGCGCAACCGTGCGAAGCACCCGCCGCAACGCGACGCGTTCTTCCGATCCGGTCGAGCGCGATCGGTGGGCGCGGGTCTGGAACTCTTTGGACTTCGCAAAGACGGCACGGAGTTTCCGGTCGAAATCAGCTTGAGCCCCGCCGACACACCTCGCGGCCGAGTCGTCACGGCGGCCATTCGGGACATCACACAACGCAAGCAGGCCGAGCTGACCCTCAAGCGCACCGAGGAACAGCTCCGTCAGGCCCAAAAGCTCGAGGCGGTCGGCCGTCTGGCCGGCGGCGTCGCCCACGACTTCAACAACCTCTTGTCGGTCATCTTGACGTTTGGCTCGCTTCTGCTCGATGAGGCATCGCCGGCCGATCCGGCGCGCATCGACCTGGAGCACATCGTCACGGCCGCCAAGAAGGCCGCAACGCTCACGCGCCAGCTGTTGGCCTTCGGAAGGCAGCAAGTGCTCGAGCCGAGCGTGGTCGACGTCAACGTGGTCATCAACGGCCTTCACAGTGTCCTGCGGTCCCTCATTGGGGAGGGAATCGCGCTCACGATCCTCGCCGCGCGCGACGTGAAGCGAATTCTCGTCGATCCGGGCCAGCTGGAGCAAGTCATCGTCAATCTCGTCGTCAACGCGCGCGACGCCATGCCGACCGGCGGCAAGCTGGCGATCGAGACCGCGAACGTCCGGCTGGACGAGGCGTATGCAGCGTCGCACCGGGGCGTCAACGCCGGTCCGTACGTGATGCTGGCAGTGACCGACACGGGAACCGGCATGGATGCGGCGACGCAGGAACGCATTTTCGAGCCCTTTTTCACCACGAAAGCCCTAGGCAAGGGGACGGGCCTGGGCCTCTCGACGGTCTACGGGATCGTGGATCAAAGCGGTGGGCACATCTGGGTCTACTCAGAGCTCCGGCACGGAACGACGTTCAAGGTGTACTTCCCGTGCACCGACCGAGATCCGTCCGCGCTCCCCTCGGCGCCACCGCCGCCGACGACGCTTCGGGGGACCGAGACCGTGCTGCTGGTCGAGGACGACGACCTGGTCCGCTCGTCGATCCAAGCGATCCTTCGCCCGCAAGGATACAATGTGCTCGACGCGCAAAACGCCGGCGACGCGCTTTTGGTTTGCGAGCAGTTCACCGCCACGATCCACCTTCTCTTGACCGATGTCGTCATGCCGCGCATGACCGGCCGACAGCTCGCCGACCGGCTGGCCCCGCTGCGGCCCGCCATGAAGGTCCTGTACGTGTCGGGCTACACGGAGAACTCGGTCGTACACCACGGCGTGCTCGACTCAGGCATCGCATTCCTGCAGAAGCCGCTTACGCCCAACGCGCTTCTCCGCAAGGTCCGTGACGTCCTCGACGGCCCACCCAAAGGTCCCAGTCGCCCGCCGCCAGCGTGAACGGGTCCTCTACCACTGCGGGTCGACGAATCCGCGGTTTGGACGGGCGAACAGGTAGCCCTGCAGCAAATCGCCGCCGAGCGCGACGAGGGTGTCGCGCTCCGCGGCCGTCTCGACCCCTTCGCAGATGGCCTTCAAGTTTAAGTCGCCGGCTGCAAGCTGCAACATGGCTCGGACGATGCTGCGCTTTTGCGGTGACGCATCCACCGAGCGGATCAAGGAGGCGTCGAGCTTCACGTAGTCGGGCTGCAAGAGAGTGAAACTCGAAAGCCCGGCGTAACCTGCGCCGAGGTCGTCGAGCGCGATGCGAAAGCCGAGCTCGCGAAGCTTGCCGATGCGGGTCTGCAGCCCCGCCACCCGATCCAACGAGGCGCGCTCGGTGAGCTCGAGCACCACTCGGTTGGCGATCTCGCTGAGGGCCGACGAGGGGGAGAAGAGATCGAAGTCATTCAGGTCTTCCGGATGAACGTTGACGAAGAGCAGCACGCCCTCTGGAAGTCCTCTGGCGTCCGCAGCGACGCGCGACCGTATCCTTCGTGCCACTTCGTGCAAGCGTCCCAAGCGCTCGGCTGCGTCGAAAAGATCCAGCGGGCTACGCAGTGTCGGCTCTTCGTTGCGGACGAGTGCTTCGTACGCGAGGACCTGTCGGTGTTCAAACGCGACGATCGGTTGATAGGCGACCCAGAGCGAGTCGAGCGCGCTCGACAGCCGCACCTCGAGGCCCGCGCGGTCTCCCAGGGCTCGATTCGGCAGCTCGAGGACCGACAGCGCTTCGCGCTTGAAACTCGCCATCATATGCAAATCGCGGGCGCGCCCGACGACATCGACGAGCGTTGCAGGCAGGACCGGCTTGTCGATGTAGCGAAACGCGCCGTATTGCATGGCCTCCATCGCGGACTGCACGTCCGGACGCCCGGTGAGGATCACTACGGGGACGTCGAGATCGTACTCGCGCGCAGTGCGAAGAAGGTCCAGACCGCTCATGCTGGGCATCACCAGATCGGTCACGATCACGTCGAACGACTCGACCGCCAATCGCTTCGCCGCAAGCCTCGCATCGCCTTCCGCGACGACCGTCCAGCCCGCGCGCGTGAGAACCTGCCCGTGTCCCGCACGCACGATGTCTTCGTCGTCCACGAGCAAAACCCTGCCGCCGGGCTGGCCCACGCGGTCGGCTACGGCCTCGAAGGTATTGGAATGGAGGTCCGGGCCCTCGAACGTTTGCGGTTCTGCGGCGAGGTTGGAGTCCGAAGCGGACAAGGCCGCCCGCTCCGCTTTGGCCATGCGCACCGACTCCCGCTCGTCGGGGGAACGCGCAACCGCTTCGTCCAAATGAAGCATTTTGCATCGAGCGCACTTCAAGGCGGGGGCTCGAACCGTCGACTTCGTGACATATTCCGCAGCGATGAGAACGTCTCCGTCGCACTGGGGGCACCGTATCCAGTTGGACGTTGCCGTCGCGCTACCCATTGAGTCCTCCCCCAAATCCCAGTCACCAAGCTACTTCATCCGCGGGGCCACGCTATCTTGGCTCGAGCCGATAGCGCATTCGGGGGCGGGCGCGTCGCACCTCTCCCCCTGAAGGGCACGAGGTGTCCAGCCGGCCCACGTCCCGCAAAGTCGACCCATTCGCTGGTGCTGCTCTTCGAGTTCGCGGATGATCGCCTCGGTCTTGTCCTCGATGACATGGAGCATCTCATCGGGAGCCGATCGTCGTCGCGATACCGCGCCCGCCGCGGCCAACAGGGCCGCCGGTCGACTCAGCGCGGTGCTCGACGAGTCATGAGGTCGCCGCTGCCCCAATCGACGTAGCCGCTATCGAGAACGAGAAGCTGGGGCCACCAAAGGCCTGAGACCAGAAGCACAGGCGCATCGTCTCCGGGACGAAGGCGCATGATGGCCCCATCGTACGCGGGCCGACTCCCCGTGTTGGTCCAGTAAAGGCCGGCGGCGTCGACCGCGAGGCAGCACGGCCCTGCCTGACCGCTGGCAATCGTTTCGGGCGCCTTGGCGCACCCTCCGATGGCGCAGCGCACAATCGTGCCAGCGGCGAGCTCGGTCCAGTAGAGGAAGCTCGCGTCGACCGCCATGACGACCGACAGAACTTTAGCAGCGAAGAGCTCCACGATGCGTCACCCGTTCGGGCGACGACGCGGACCGCAGGTTTACCGGCCCCCAATCCCGAAGCCGAATGGCATCCACAGGGTAGCCAGCAACGCTGTCGAAACGCCTTGGCAGATGATCGGGCCAGCCCTATTGTCCCCCGGGCGCCATGTCGTGGATTCTCGCGATCTCGAACCAGACCGGAGACACGATCGCCTTCTCGGGTAGCAGCCTATTATGGGGAGGCTTTACGACCCCGCCACCGGATTCGATTGCTCCCGGCGCTGTCGTCAGCCTCTCGCTCGAGCCGACACTCGGGAGACTCGAAGGCACGGTGACCTATTCTGGAAGACGAGGTGAGGTCGCCTTCGCGTGGTCGGTCACCCTTCCGTCGGACTCGCCTGCGTTGCCCCAGACCTCTTATGGGGCGTTTTGCCAGGGCGTCTACATCGCTTCCGAGGGGAACTCCTCGCCTGCGGACTCCTCTGCTTCTCCGAATGCGTCGTACACGATATCGGCCACTCCTGCCCCACTGCCCATTGCCCCGGGACCACCCGCGCCCCCGGGAACTGCACCTACTGCGCCGAAAACCACGGTATTGCCGCAGGGCGACCGCAAAAAATACACCACCAGCGCCAACGAACGAACGACGGTACGGACGACGCCGTCCATCGCCGAGGTCGTCACTCAACTCAGGGCGAGCTGGTCCGACCTGACTGAGCTTGGGGCGCGAACGCTGGCGTCCCAATGGGGTGCGGAGACCGCTTTTGGCAAGTACATGTACAACTACAATGCGGGAAACGTCAAAGCGACGGCGGACCAGCCTCATATGTATCTTCACGGCGTATGGGAGGTGATGACTCCGGACGGCGCCGCCAAAGCGGTGGCGGCCGCCGGCAACCTTGCCCACATCGCGACGGACGGTGAGAAGAAGGCTCACGGTTGGCGTTGCAAGGACACCCAGGCGATCGTGGTTTTCGAACCGCCTCACGCGGCGGCCCGTTTCCGCGCCTACGACTCTCTGGCCGACGGCCTGGATCGGTACGTCAAGATGCACCAGAAGTACGCAAGCAAGAACGTGGACTACCTCCCCGCCATTCTCGCTGGAAACACGGACCAGGTGGCGCACATTCTCCATACGATGCACTACTATACGGCGAACGAATCGGACTATCAGGCCGGCATGAGGAGATCCAAACAGAGGATCGATCAGGCCTTGGGGCCGAGGGTCGGTCCCCCCGAGACTCCGGCGGTCTCGAACCAATCCCAACCCTAGCCGCCCTCCGTTCTTGATGACTCGAGCTCGTATTCTAGCGGCCGTGCTGCTCACGGCATGCTCGCGTAACTCCAGTCGGACCTCCGACTCCGCGTCTTCCGCAGTGGGAACTGCGGCCTCCGCAGCCGCGTTCGCGGCGCCTGCGGCTTCGCCTTCCTCGTTCCCGGCGCCTGCCGCTTCGGCAGATCGGTTGCGGTTCGACACAGCGGTGTCACGGGTTTCGGCTCGCGTCAAAGCATGGAATGACGCCCTCGATTCGCACGACGCCGCCGGGCTCACGGACCTGTATTTCCCACGCATCTGCTATTACGGGCACGTTGTCGCCATGGACAGGGTGCTCGCGCATAAGAAGGAGGCGCTGGGCGCCGACAGCTCGTTTCGACAGCAACTCGTCGGAGACGTGAAGGTCGGTCAGGCGCCAGGCGACTTCCTGGTGGCCCGCTTCACGAAGCGCTCGGGCCCGAAAGCGCGACTCCGCGATACGCCCGCGCGTATCGTGTTGCGACAGGATTCCGAGCACGGCGAGCTGCGCATTCTTGAAGAGGCCGACGACAGCGGTCAGGGTGGGGAAGCGACCACGGATGCGTGCGCGCAGGCGGCCTGGTCCGAGGTCCTCCAAGAGCGATGCGAAGAGGGGGCTTCTCGCGCAGTCAACGCCCTTCCGCGCGTGAAACGGCTCGTGAACGAGCTTATCGAAGCATCCACGGACGATCAGGCCCTGGGCGGCGTGGGACCGCAGGACAACGGCGACGGGACGTTCAGCGCGAGCATCGGGGTTCACACGCACGACCGATTCGAGGGACGCGTCGACTACACCGTGAGTCGAAAGACGGGGCATCTCACTGTGAGTGTCGACGACACGGACGAGCCGGTGCCCGAAAAGGTCCAGGAAGAGCTGGCCAACATCTGCACGCCGTGAAGTGGGCACCCGGCGCGCCGGGTGCCGGTCCGGTCTCGAATCCGTCGAGCGCTCGGATCATCCGCCATGGCGCTGAAGCAACGACGATTGGAGCTCGGGCTCGAGCGTCCCCTGGTCCGAGAGGCCGCAATCGTCGGAGCAGAGGTCGTCCGCGAACGACAGGTTAGCGGAGTCGTCGCCGGATTCGGTGTCGCCGTCGTCTGCGGTGTCCGCGTTCCCGCCCGCATCGCCACTCTGGCCGGAATCGTCGTCCCGCCCGGAATCGCCGTCGTCCGGGGGGGCGGGGGGCGGCTGAGTTTGTTGCGACGTGAAATAGGAGAGGCCCCTACGCAGGAGCGTGAGATCGTCTCCGTTCACCTGGGCACTCAACGGAATGTAGCCGAGGTTCTGCAGTCGCTGGAAAATGCCCGAAATCGTATCGACCGGGTCGAGCGAGCCGATGCAAAGCGTCCACGTCTCCCCTGACTCGGTGAACGTCAAGGTGGCAGTGGTCATGGTGACGGGAGCCTGGAACGACGCGACGCCGTCGCCGTCGGTCGTCAAGCCGGTGATGTCTGCGAGCTCCGCTACGGTGAACGCCTTGGACGCGTACGACGACGCGTCGGTGTCGGCGAACCTCACGGAAATCGTGACTTTGGGTGGATCGGCGACGAACGTATTGGTCTGGCCCGTCGAGAGTTTGTGCACGGGCGAAGTCGACCCGGCGTCGTCCGGAATGTAGAGGACGTCGGTGGGTGCCAAAATGTTCGGGTCCTTTCGGATAGCGGTGAGCTTTCCGTTCGCCGGGTCGTTCCACACCGTGTCTACGTCGAACCCGAACTGGTGCGCCAATTGGTCCAGAAAATCGCCTTGTCGGATCACGTAAGGTTGCATCGAATCGCAATGCAATCATTTCTTCGCGCCGGAGTCGTCGGGAAACGAGATCTGGAACGAAGCGTCGCCGACGAGCTCGAGAACACCGTTCGCGTCCAGGACGGTCACGCGCTGCTCGTTGCCCGAGGTGAGCAGCACGCGTACATTCGCCCGCGGTTTGCCTTGCGAGTCGTTCAGCTGCACACGGGTGATCTTGACCGGCTGGCTGCTTGGTTGTGACGTCGAACCCGAGCCGCCTCCGAGCTTGACCTGAGATGCCTGAACGCTGGCCGAATTCGAATCGAGGCTGACGATGGCGCCCGCCGTCTGCAGCTTCAGCGTCGCGGCGCCAACGGTCGCCTGATTCGACAGATTGGCGCTGAGGGTGCTGCCCACAATGCTCGTGCTCTTGCCGACCACTGACACGTTCGGACTGTTGAGCGTGATCCCGCTCGGCGAGACGCAGATCTGGCTGTCTCCGCACACCAGCGTGAAACCTTCGAGGGTCTCGACCTCGAAAGTCTTAGAAGCGTACGCCCGGCCGCGCCCCTCCACGTGAACGACCACGCTCCGCATGGCATCTCCCGTGCCCACGATGACCGCGCGGTGACCCAGGTGTCGCTCGGTAACGTCCTTGGTGAAGGTTCGGTCCGTCTTTCCGACGGTTTGTGTGGTGACGTCGCCGCTCACGGTCTGCGACAGATTGGCCCCGATGTTGACGTTGCGCGCTCCACCAACCTGCAGCGTGTCGTCGACGCCGATGGAGACCGTCCGGGCGCCGGCGACGTTCACCGACTGCTCCGCTCCGACCCCAACGAGCTGGCCCAGCGTCACATTGACTTGCTGCGTCATGCCAACGCTGATCGACTGGGATCCGCCCACTTGGATCGACTCGTTTCCCCCGACGCTGCGACTGCGGTTGAAGCCCACCGAGAGCTGCTCGTTCTGGCCGACCTGTGCGGTCAAGTTCCGAACGATGTTGCCCGTCTCGTCGTTCTTGACCAGCTTCGTCAGATCCTTTGCTGCCTGCAGGTAGAGCTCCTCGTCCCCTGTGCGGTCCTCGAAGCGGATCTCGTTGCCATTGAAGCTCGAAGGTGTGCTGCGGGTGAGCACCCCGCTCTGGGTCTGGTTGGCGGGCAGATCGAAGGGCGGCATGTGCGCGGCGTTGTACACGCTGCCGGTGACAATGGGGCAGTCCGGGTCGCCTTCCAGGAAGTCGACGATCACCTCTTGCCCGATGCGCGGAATGAACTGCGCGCCCCACCCGGCTCCCGCCCATATCTGGGCCACACGGAGCCAGCACGAGCTGTTCTGGTCATTGTTGCCCCTTCGGTCCCAGTGAAATTGCACTTTGATGCGACCGTACTGGTCCGTCCAGATCTCCTGCCCCGAAGGGCCTACCACTGTGGCCGTCTGCGGCCCGCGCACGGAGGGCTTGTGCCGTAGGAGCGGCGGCCGGAATATGGTGTTTGCCTGAGCGGCCCTGAACTCACATTCGAACGGTTCCTCCACCACGTTTCCACTGCGTAGCTCGGGGCCGCGCAGCCGCACGCGCGTCGAGCTGATCAGGTAATTCGCGTTTTGATCCGTGCGCGGATGATTGAACAGCGCGAAGGTATTGCCGACGGCCAGCCCGCGTGCATTGCTCTCGCCCGCATAGCCGCGCCGTTCGCGACGGGCTTGGTCGAGGCGGAGGCGGGCACTCGCTTCGGCGGTCGTGAAAGTCGTGAAGCCGCCCGGATAGTCGTAGGCTTTGAGGTTTGCGTTCGCGTCCGCGTCCGCCGAGGTGCGCGCGCAGTAGAGGGGCGTATTCGGTTTGGTGAAGTCGAAATCCGCGACTGCGTAAGCCCCCGTTTCGATCTTCGCATCGGCTCGCCAGCGGCGCACGTACTGCGTCGCCGGGTCGCGCTGCTCGACCCCAGTCGCAGCATAGGGCACACGCGCATACCCGGGCGCGGGATCGTGGGAAGAGGGCGAGTCGGCGAGGACGAGCGTGTGTCTGCCGTCGGCTTGCCGGAAGAAAAAATAAATTCCCTCGCGTTCGAGCCAGCGGCACACGAAATGCAAATCGGTTTCCCGATACTGCACGACATACTCGTGTGGAGCGTACGTCTCGAACAGCGCTCGCTCGAAGGCGTCGAAGCCTCGGTCGCGAAAGATCTGCGTCACGACGTCGGGCACAGTCATGTTCTGGAAGATGCGGCAATCCGCCGCGAGATCGAGCTGCCACAGCCATGGCCGCAGCGTCAGCCGGTAGCGCGACAGCCCGTCGTCGCCGGTCTCGACATACTGGAACTCGGACGCGATCCCATTCCAGTGTCGAACGCCTTCGTCCCCGTCGCCGAGATGCATGTGCACCGTCACGGAGTGGCCCAACAGCTCGTCCGGATCGATGTCCGATCGGGGGCTCACCGCCTCGATCTCGAAGGCAAAGAGTTGCGAGACTTCTTCGAAGCCAGCCATGGAATAGAGCGTCAGCTGGTCGCCGAGAGGCGTGCCCATCGTGACGGCAATGGTCTGCGGCATGTCCATCGAGCTCGCCTCCTTTCGCTTTTCGTTCGTAACACCGCAGCGACCTCCGGTCACCGGCAGACGCACAGTCGCGAGCCCACCACCTCCTCAAGCTTGCCGACCAGCTCGGGTTCGACGCCGACTCCGTCTGGCAGCTTCCTCGATAACAAACGTCTGCGGGACCTCGGGGCGAGACCCCATGCTCTGTCCCTGGGACGTGCTTCACTACGCCGGGTCAGACCCCTCGTCGTTCAGCCTGAAGCCCGGCTCCGACAACTCATTCAACAGCAAGAAGCCGACCGTCCACGCCAACAGAACCTTAGCAGCGAAGAGCGCAACGATGCGTCACCCGTTCGGGCGACAACGCGAACCGCGCAGGTTATGGCACCAGCCGGATGCCAAAGTTGACCGCCGGGAGAGCCACCTCCTGAAAGCCCGATTCCCCTTCGGAGAGGGTCCGGACGGACGAATCGTCGAGAGCCACCTCCCCTTGAAGTGTCTGCCGTCATCCCTCGGATCTTTTTTGGCCGACGCTTCCGTCGCTGGTAGCGAACCCCGTCCAACGCATGGCAACGTTACGGGGATGGTTTCCTCCGACCGGCAGTCATTACCCAGCATGCCTCGATTCGTCCGCGCCATTACCGCGCTCGTGGAAGCCTTTCTTCTGGTCGCGTGCGCGGCGTCGTCCGCTCCGAATTCGCCGAATGGCGGGAGCTCGAGCGCCGCGACGAGCGGCGGCGCGAGCACGATCGGGGCAAGCACTTCGTCCGCGGGAACAGGAACAGGACCGGCAGACGCGACGATGAGCGACGGTTCGAGCTCCGGCGGCTCGGCCGGAGCGGCGAGCTCCTCCGCGGCGAATGGGTCGAGCGACGGCCCCTCGCCCGACGCTGGGATCGGATCGGGTACAGGCTTTTTCACCGATGGGTTCGAGTCCGACGACGTCGGGTCCCAGCCGGCGGGCTTCGGCAATCTCATCGACTACATCGAGGACGGGACGAATCCGAACTCGAGCGGCGACTTCGCCACGGTCGACACGACGCACGTTCATAGCGGCGCGCACGCGGTGCATTTTCACGTCGCGGCCGGAACGAACAATCCCTCGTTCTTGGCGTATACGCTTCCCACCGGAACCAATACGCTCTTCATGCGCGCGTGGGTGTACCTGTCGCTGCAGCTCGGCGACAACACCGCCTCGCAGAACGACAATCACGAGACGCTCTTCGCGCTCAACGGAAGTCCGGGCAACGTGAACAACGAAATCCGTTTCGGAGCCATCAAGGGCACCGTCGGCGTCAACGCGACCCCGTCGGACAACATCACGCCGCTGCTGGCCTCATGGAACGGTCCACCGGATGTCCCGGCGACGACCTGGGCGTGCCTCGAGGTCGCTTTCCTCGGCGCGCCCGCCCAGAACGAGCTTCACGCCTGGATGAACGACGCCGATCTATTCGATGTCACGACGCCAACGCAGTGGCAGAACGGTACGATGCCCATGGGTTGGCTCAGCGGCGAGTTCGTCGAGATCGACGTCGGCTGGCAGAGCTTCAGCGGCTTCGGCGCGGACGTCTGGGTGGACGATCTGGTGCTTGGCAACGATCGCATCGGGTGCGATTGAGCCATCCGAAGCTGCCCTATTTGCTGGGATTGCAACGATCGCCGAGCCCCCACGCGGCCCGTGGCTGGCGCTCGACGCTTCACGGGATCTCCTGGGGTCTAGTCGAAAAGTGCAAAAAAACTTCTGGCCAAGGTTCTCCGCGGAGACATGGCCGTTCATGTTCAACCCGGAAACATGGCCGGCTCCAAGTGGCGCTGGCCAACACCAACGACCTCGGCGCGTGGCTAACTTACTAGGTTTTCATAACGGCCGGCTGCTCGCGGCTGCGGACCGCCCGAACCCGGAGGGGGTCCCGCTCAGTAGTCGCCGCCGCCGTTGCCCGCTTGACCACCGGCGCTTGCCTTGTCTCCCGTTTTCGGAAGCTCGGCGATGAGGCACTCGGTCGTCAGCATGAGACCGGCGACGCTCGCGGCGTTTTGAAGCGCCGTGCGCACGACCTTGGCGGGGTCGATGACGCCCATGCTGAACAGGTTGCCGTATTCACCGGTCGCTGCGTTGTAGCCGAAGTCGGCCTTTCCTTCCTTGACCTTGTTCACGACGATCGACCCTTCCATGCCCGCGTTTTCCGCGATCTGGCGCAGGGGCTCTTCGATCGCCCGGCGGATAATCTGCACGCCGAACCTTTGCTCGTCGGGCAGCTTGAGCGTGTCGAGTCCGTCCTGCGCCCGAATCAGCGCGACTCCGCCGCCTGCAACGATGCCTTCTTCGACAGCCGCACGCGTTGCGTGCAGAGCGTCTTCGACTCGGGCCTTCTTTTCCTTCATTTCCGTCTCGGTCGCCGCGCCGACCTTGATGATCGCTACGCCGCCTACGAGCTTGGCCAGGCGCTCCTGGAGTTTCTCCTTATCGTAGTCGCTGGTGGTGTTCTCCACCTGCGTGCGAATCTCGGCAATGCGGCCCTTGATCGTGTCTTTCGATCCCGCGCCGTCGACCAGGGTGGTGTTGTCCTTGTCCAGCGTGACCCGCTTGGCCCGGCCGAGGTCGCTGATGGTCACGTTCTCGAGCTTGAGGCCGAGCTCCTCGCTGATCACCTCACCTCCGGTGAGGACCGCGATGTCCTTCAGCATCTCCTTGCGGCGGTCTCCGAAGCCGGGGGCTTTGACGGCAGCACAGATGAGCGTGCCGCGGAGCTTATTGACGACGAGCGTCGCGAGCGCTTCCCCTTCCACATCCTCGGCGATGATCACGAGCGGCTTCTGCTGCTTTGCGATCGCCTCGAGCACCGGCAACAGATCCTTCATGTTCGAAATTTTCTTTTCGCTGATGAGGAGGTACGCGTCCTCGAACACGGCTTCCATGCGTTCGGGATCCGTTACGAAGTAAGGCGAGAGATAGCCGCGGTCGAACTGCATCCCTTCCACGACGTCGAGCGTCGTGTCCGCCGTCTTGCTCTCCTCGACGGTGATGACGCCCTCCTTGCCCACCTTCTCCATCGCCTCGGCGAGCCTGGCGCCTATTTCTTTGTCTCCGTTGGCGCTAATGGTGCCGACCTGGGCAATCTCCTTCGGATCCTTGGTTGACTTCGCGGTCTTCTTGAGTGACTCGGCGATGTTCTGGACCGCCTTGTCGATTCCGCGCTTGATCTCCATCGGGTTGTGGCCTGCCGCGACGAGCTTACTGCCCTCCCGGTAGATCGCTTGCGCGAGCAGCGTCGCGGTCGTGGTACCGTCGCCGGCGACGTCGCTCGTCTTGCTCGCGACCTCGCGCACCATCTGTGCGCCCATGTTCTCGAAGCGATCGCGGAGCTCGATCTCCTTGGCGACCGTGACGCCGTCTTTGGTGATGGTCGGGGCACCCCACGACTTCTCGATGACGACATTGCGGCCCCTCGGACCGAGCGTAACCTTAACGGCATCGGCCAGCGCGTTGACGCCCGCGAGGATGAGCTTCCGCGCGTTTTCCGTGTAGACGATTTCTTTTGCAGCCATGTGAAAAACCTTCTTTCTTGGAAACTCAGTGGGAGGTCATCCCGAATGGAAGGAACCGATCCTCACGCACGATTAGGGAGATCCGTCGGGTCCTTCGAACTTCAGGATGACGAAGCGGCAAGGGTCACTTCAGGATGACCCCGAGGATGTCGTCTTCCCGAATGATCAGGCGTTCCTCGCCGTCGACCTTCACTTCGTTTCCGTTGTATTTACCGAACAACACACGATCGCCGACCTTCACGTCGAGCGCGCGGACGCGCCCATCCTTTTGGGTTTTGCCGTTGCCAACGGCGATGACTTCGCCTTCGGCCGGCTTTTCCTTGGCCGTGTCGGGGATGATAATCCCCCCCTTGCTCTTTTCCTCTTCCTTCACACGCTTGATGATGACCCGGTCCTGGAGCGGACGAATCGTGCTCATGGGCTCTCCTCGTTGACGGTTGAATGCGAGATCGTGGGCCCGGGCGGGTCACCGCGACCGCGCGATGGACGCCCGCGCGAATCGACTCCGCAGGTTCGCTGGCACTCATCAATCCCGAGTGCTAAAACTTGGCCGCGAACCTAATCATCCCCCCGGCACCGTCAAGGGAGCGTCATTGGCCGCTGCGAGGGCGGACTACTCGGGGTTCGGCGCATTGGGAGCGGTGTTTCGCGCGAGAGCGGATTTCTCGACGGACGCGCTCGCCCTGGAACGCGGACGCCCCGCCGGAGCACGCGACGCCCGCGGGCGCCGCGAACAAGGCGGTCCGCGCCAAGCTGACGTGATGTTGCCAGCCGGCGTACGTGGGACCCTCGAACGAGTCGAGTCCCATTAATCCGCGACTGAGACTTCGTCACGGATTTTTGCGACATGCGACCGGGCCTTCGTACCCCGCGCCAGCCGGCATCTCGGCGAGTTGGCAGCGCCCTTGAGGTCGAAGGGCCGAACCGTGGCGCATCAACCGAAAGTCTTTCTGAGCGTCGCGACCGAAATGTGCGGCCAGCCGAGGTTCACGAAGACGGGAGGGTTCTGGCGCAGCAGGCGGAAGATCGGAAAGTCCAGGATCACCATCTGGGCGTACTGCAGCTGCATGAACGAGGTGCCATCGGCATTCTTCGTCGCCCTTTCGATCCAGAACGTGGCGTAGACGAGCGCCGTCTGTGCGTTCTCTTCGGGCTGGTCGGTTGGCGGAGTGCCGATCGGGACCTGCTCCCCGACAAGGAAGCGAATATTTTCGATGCCGCCGCTGAACTGCGGCACATTCACGGGCGTCTGCGGGCCCGTCGGACCGCTATTGGGGGTCGTCAAGAAGTTCACGATCGCCTGCGTCGCGATGTTGATCACCGTTCCCTCGAACGTGTAGCCGTCGTCAACGAGCGCCTGGATGGCGTCCTGGAGGAGAACGATCGGGTCGTTGATCAACGCCTGATTGGCGGGCGTATTCGGAATGGGTGGGTCGGGCGGAGAGGTGTCGAAGGGGGTGCGGGTGTTGAGCGTGAAGGGCGGGTTGAAGGGGCCCGGTGGAATCGGGCCAATCGGAACGCTAAGGTCGTACTGAGGAAACGGAGGCGCGGGCACGGCGGGGGGGACCGCAGGTATATTGGGGGCCGTGAGCTTCTCCGACGAACCTGCCGCATTGACGACGATGCTCGGCGCGGTCGGCGGTACGCCGAAGGGCGTGCTGTTGAACGAAGGGAACTTTGAGAAGGCGTATGGCGCGCCGCCCGGCACGGCCAGCACCGGATTACCCGTGAAGGGCTCCGCGATTCCCTGAGCGAGCAGGGCGTTGCCGTGAGGGATCGTTCCCATCCTCGCCACGAGCCGCGCGGGCACGGTGACGCCATCCGGCGGAAATGCGGTGTTAGGTTGGGTGATCCAGATGCCCGGCTCGATGTGCAGCGCGCCGTCCAGGGCTGCATCGCTGATTTTCTGCAGATAGGTCAGTCCGAACAACTCGATGTCGTCTTGCCCGAACCCGCGATTGGGGATCGACGAACCGATCGGGTCGAACTTCAGTTGCTCGCGCGTGTGGTTGAGTTGCAAATAAAGGTCGGTCTGGTCGTGGAAATCAGGGCGTGCGATCAGATTGAATCCGTGTCCTTCCCACGTGCCGGCCAGATCGGCGAGCGGACCAAGACCCGTGGTGACGGTCTGCGGAGCGAAGCGAGCGGACGGTATTCTTCTCGGCATGGTGGTCTCCTAAAATCGATGTTGTCGAAGTCGAACGAAGCCGTACGAACTTGCCGATGCGCGCCTGCCGGGCAGGGGACGGCAATCGTCCCGGACGCCCATCCGGCGCGTGGACGCATTTGCGATGGTAGCGACTCGCATAACACGCAGAGCGACGGGAGCTGATTGCAGTCGATTACATTCGTCTGCATCAACGCACGCCATGTGGCGCGGAAAGCGCACGCTCGTGAACGCGATCGACGAACGGGCGAAGGGGCTTGGCGTGCGTGGGTGCCGTCGACCACGATTGGGCATCCCTGCTCGACGAATGCAGACAGCTCGTGGCTCACCCGTCGCAGAAGGCGTGCCGCATTGCGTGACGCAGAACGACGGCGGCGTCGGGATACTGGGAGGTGCACACCCTGTTTCGGTACGGATGTCAGCCAGTGGCCGATGGGCACCAGCTCGCCGCGCCTCGGCGTGCGCCGTCGATATCCGTGAACGTCTCGCAGTCGAACCAGCTCTCGCGGAAGTCTAAACCAACTAATCTGGACTACGGCGGACAACATGCAATGGAGTGTAATTGACGTACTACACCTGCCCGAGTACCCAACCGAAAACCGAAAACGCGGCTTTTCGCCTCGGCGCTAACTAAAGAAATGACTACGGACGCAATAGGCGCATAGCCTTCGCGCCCCGGAGCAACAGAGGAGGCACCATGGGTACGAACTCCACTCACGTCGATTTGCCTGGCAGCAAGCGCAGCGCGTACCGCAACGCAAAGCGTGGCAAGCCCATTGAAGCGGACGCCCGCTTCGAGGTTACAGTGCGTGTCGAGCATCCAGCGGTTTCGAGCGAGCAGATACGACCCGGAAAAAACAAAAAGAAAGGGCACATCTCTTATCGGGACTTCGAAGCGACGTTTGGCGCCAAGGACGCGGATCTAAACGCGGTTGCGAACTTCGCGGCCAAGTTCGGGCTCACGGTCGTCGCGGGACGCAAGGCGAGCAGCAGCGTCGTGCTATCCGGATCCGCAGCTCAATTCCAAAAGGCGTTCGACGTCGAACTCTACCACTATCAGTACGACCATGGCACCTATCGAGGCCGGGAGGGCTTCGTGCGTGTGCCCGTCGAGCTGAAGGGGGTCGTCGCTGGCGTGTTCGGCCTGGACAATCGCCCGTTCGCGCGCCCGCACAACGTTCGGCCGCGAAGCGCGGGCCCGGAGGCAACGAGCTTCAATCCCCAAGATCTCGCGGCGATCTATAACTTTCCGACAGGTGTGACCGGCGCAGGGCAGACGGTAGGCATCATCGAGCTTGGGGGCGGCTACCGTCCGAAGGACCTGAAGACATACTTCAAGAACATCCACGTTGCCGTCACAGGGACGCTCTCGACGGTGTCCGTCGACCAAGGGAACAATGCACCGGGAGGCGACGCCGATGTGGAAGTGATGCTCGACATCGAGGTCGTCAGCGCGGTGGCCCCAGGCGCCAACGTGGTCGTCTACTTTGCCCCCGATGCGTCGGACAAGAGCTTTCTCGACGCAGTCGAGGCTGCGGTGCATGACAAAACCAACGCGCCGTCGGTTATCTCCATCAGCTGGGGTGGCCCCGAGGGCGGGGTAACAGACACGTTCTCCACGCAGATGGACGAGACGATGCAGGCGGCGGCCGCACTCGGAATCACCGTGTTCGTAGCCTCTGGCGACAGCGGCGCCGCGGACGAGGGGCCCAACGAATGGGACCATGTGGACAGCCCCGCATCCAGTCCCCACGTGACGGCGGTCGGCGGTACCCGAATTCTGGCGCAGAACGGTGCGAGGCAAGCCGAGCAGGTGTGGAATCAGAACGAAGCCGATACACAGGACGACTCGTTCGGTTCCTCCGGCGGCGGGATCAGCGAGGTGTTTCCGGTGCCCGCATGGCAGGCCAAGATCGCGCTGCCTCCCTCTGCGAACGCCGATGCAAAACCGGGCCGTGGCGTTCCAGATGTCGCCGCGGACGCGGACCCGGCGTCGGGGTACAACGTGCGCGTCGATGGTCAGAACATGGTGATCGGCGGAACGAGCGGCGCGGCGCCGCTCTGGGCGGCGCTGATCGCCCTGATCAACCAGCAGAACGGGGCGCGCGTCGGTTTCATCAATCCAGCGCTCTGCGCGAGCGCGGGGGGCACCCCCTTCAATGCCATCACCGGCGGCGACAACAAGGTGGGGGCTTCGGAGGTCGGCTATAACGCTGGCGCCCCGTGGAATGCGTGCACGGGCCTAGGCACTCCGAATGGCCAAGAGGTAGCAAAGATTCTGGACTCTTCATCGAAAGTGGGGGCAGCCTGATCGGCCTGTCCAGCAGCGAGCCCCCGCGTGCCGGTAGCACTTCAGCCGCCTTCTGGCCGCGTCAACGTCCCCTGGATCTCGTGTCGGCATCCCGCGTGGTCCGTGTACATCTCTGTGATTCCGAGGGATCCCACGGAGGCCGCAACCCGCACCGACGTGAACGTCCAATCGATCCCTTTGTCATCGAGCTCGCACTTCTGGGGTTCGTAGACGAGCGTCGCGACGCCGGAGTCGACGACCAAGGCGAGCGCGCACTCCTCTCCGGCGTCGTACAAAAGCCCGACTTGCCCAGCGTCCGTCGCCGCGACCCCCGTGCTGAACGTGACCCTTTCGGATACGGCGCCAGCCGAAGCATCCGCCGAGAGTGCGCCGGCCTCGACACACTCGAAAGTCTCCGTTCCGGTCAGCGTCCAGGTCCCGAGCAGCGCACCCGCGAGCCCCGCATCCCCCGCGAACGCACTGCCATCCCCCGCGTCCGCATCACCGTCGGCAGCCAGGGCGTCCGCAGATGCCTCGGAGGCGCCGTCACCCCCGCAAGCCTCGTCACACGACTCCTGCGCCGCATCGGCCTGAACGTCCTCGAAGGCCCCGTCGGTACTCGAGGCATCGGCCAGCGCCGAGTCCATCGTGCCGTCCGCGCCGGCCCCCGCGTCCCCGACCGCCGCGCCGGTGTCCCCGCCAGCCCCCGCGTCCCTGACCGGCGCGCCGGTGTCCCCGCCCGTGCCCGCGTCACCGACCGCCACGCCGGTGTCCCCACCAGCGCCCGCGTCACCGACCGCCACGCCGGTGTCCCCGCCAGCGCCCTCCCCCGCGCACGTCCCGTCGTCCTCGCACGAGTGGCCTACCACGCAGCCGTAAGCCAACGCGGCCGCGGCAGACGCGGCCGCGCCGGCGGCGATCCAAAGCATCCCCCGCTTCACGACGCCATCTGCAGCAGCGTTAGCGACACGCCGAGTCCCTTGCGTTCTTCCACGACTCCGGTGAAGGCCCCGCGCACATGACCAAAGAGCTCCGCTTCGAGGAGCGCCTCGTTCATGCTGCCACCGTACTCGATGCGCCCGCCGCGGACCGAGATGAGGCCGGTGTTTTTGGTGAGGGGTCGTGTCGGATCGCTTTGTTCTTGGGTTGGTTGCATCGCCTTGCCCCGCATTTCCCTCTCGCGCGGTTGACCTTGCCTTCGACCTCGATCGGGATCGCCGTTCCGATCACGCGGCCCTACCAGGCCCCTGTGAGTGCGGCTTCGGCGGTTCGGGGCGCCATCACGGCCACGGGCCGCAGCGCGCCCGCCGAAGGTCCCTTGGCTGAGGGCCATAGCAGCCACGTCGAGAGTCCGAGGACGGCCAGCGCCCCGGCCACGCCGTACGACGCATTCGCAGCAACGGCATACCGGCCCTCGGCTTGCCGGTCCCGGTTGACCTCGCGACACGCGATGTTGGCGGGCGACAGGCATCCCGAATCGCCCACCTGCTGAATCAAGGCATCGGCGCTTGACTTGAAGTGCTCGAACGCCGACCCGAAACCGATCCCGACGCCGGCCATCACCACCGCGGCTCCTTCGACGGCCAGGACGGTGATCCATCGGGCGCGGGGGCGACTCTCGTCGGGCGGGCTAGGGGTGGCGATCGCGGAGACCGTCCAGATCGGCGCCGCGGGGGCATCGGGTGGGCGCCGAAAATGCACTTCGATGACGTCTCCTCCGCTCACCACCAACCGCTGCGCGCGCTCGATCGTGCCGTCCCGAACGCTCAGATCGTGCTGCCCCGCGGCGATCACCAGCGAGACGAAGGGCTCTGCCGGTGCGGGACCGCCCGCGGGCAGCGGCAAGTGTTCCGGGACGAGGCCGTCGACGCGGATGTCGGCGCTCGGGCGGACGAAGACGTCCACGCGGGCGGTCTTGGCCTCGGCACGGGGCAACCAGCGGATCCGAGCGGCATCGAGGTTTTTGGCCGGGACGTCGCTTCGGACGAGGTACTGCCTCAGGTGCGCGGCGGCTTCGACCGGGTGACCGGCTTCGAGCTCCGCGAGAGCGAGTTCGGCGAGCGTCTCGCTCTGCGGGTCGAGTTCGTAGGCATGCGCGAGGGCTTCACGCGCCGCCTCGTAGTGCCGGTCCCGGTAGAGGTCTTGGCCTTGCCGGGCGAACGCTCTCGCGCGCTCGCGTGGCTCCGCCGGGTAGGGGGTTGCTGAGGGCGTTGGCGGGGCTGCCCACGCCCAGGACGGACCGTGCAAGCACCCTACGAGAAGGCCGGCTGTCGCCCACCGCAGTCGTATGGGGATCCGTCGAAGCACCCGCCCGATCTCCCTTCGCACCAACATCCCATCAGGATGCGTCCTTGCCCTACGGCACGTCCACGAAGATGACTCGCTTCGCCTTTGCTGCGCCCGCGTCCCCTGCCCCGCTTTCGGGAGGCGGTCCGGCCAAAAGGATGTCCTCGAGGTTGGTCGGCGCGGGGGCCGGTCGACCGGTTGGGCCATGAGGCGGCACAGCGGATCGGACGCCGGACGAGGTTTCCTTCGGCCCGCCGGCGACCACGGCGGCGGTTTCGCCAGGCGGTCCGGCCAAAAGCATGTCCTCAAGAATGCCCGGCGCGGAAGCCGGTAGGCTGGCTTGGCGACGCGGGGGCACCCCGGCTCGACGAGCGTCGATCGGGGCTTGCGCGGATGCAACGACGGTCGCACTCCGCGCAAGGGGGCCCGCATCGGCCGCCGCACTTTCAGGCGTCGCTTCATGCCGGACTTGGGTGGCTGCGGCGCGCTCGACGGCCGCCTCGTAGGCTCGCTCCACGGCCAGCGGCAGCGCCACGGGGGATCCGGGATCGATGGCCGGCGCGGAGTGAGCAGCCTTCCAGCCACCCCACGTGGCGGCCACCGCCAACGCCCCGGCGCCGAGCACCAGCGCAGCCGGCACGACGCGACGGATTCGGGGGATCCGGACCCCCATGACGCGGGTCGCGGGCGCGTCCACACGCCGCCGAGCCCGGTCGGACGCCGGGGAGTTCTCCCATGCGCCGTCCGGCGTCGCGGGACGCCGGAGTCGTCCTTCCCGGTCGGAGGTCGTTTCGCCGGTCCTCTCGCGCGCGCGTCCGTCCGCGAGAAGGGCCCGCGCGTCTCCGATCTCGGGGCCCGTCGCCGCCGGCCGCAGGCGGGGCTGCCGTTGGGTCTCCATTGCGGAGTCCTTCTCCGGCGCCAGGCGACCGCGAGCTCTCGTCGCGAGGCCAGGAGCGGTGAGGACGTCCGACCGGAAGAGTGCCGACCCGTCGTCGACAAACTCGAGGTCGGCCAGCTCGTCGTAGAAGTCGGCGACCGTCCGCTGTCGATCGTAGGGGTTCTTCGAGAGGGCGCGCAGCAGGCTCTCGTCGATGCTGGGGGGGATCCAGGGCTTCCAGCGAGACGGCGCCAGCGGCTCGAGGCTGCAGTGGGCCTCGGTCATGGCGCGGGGCGCCATGACGTTGCGCCACGGGAAGCCCTGCGTGAGGAGCTCGTAGACCAGGATTGCGAGGGAGTAGAGATCGGCCTTCGGGCTGATCGGACCTCCCTCGTGCGCCTCGGGCGCCATGTAGCGTGGCGTTCCGGCGCGACGCTCGCGCGATCGGGAAGGACCGATCACCTGGGCCAGGCCGAAGTCGAGCAGTTTGACTTGGCCTTCAAGCGGGCGGGGGCCGTGCAGGAAGACGTTGTCGGGCTTGATGTCGCGGTGCACCACAGGCGGCCGGTCGCCGTGGGCATGGCCCAGCCCCGCGCAAATCTGGCCGACGATGTGGCGAACGGCCTTGGCGGTGAACGGGATGGGCATCTCGCGGACCACCTGGCGCAGCGTCCGGCCCGTGAGCAGTTCCATCAGCAGAAACGGCGAACCGTCGGGCAGGACGCCGCAGTCGAAGACGTGCACGATGTTGGGGTGGCGCAGGCGCCCCATCACTTGGATCTCTTGCGTGAACTGCGCTTTGAACTCGGGGGAGCGCGGGATGTCCGGGTGCAGGACCTTCAGGGCCGCGCGCAGATCGGGCTCCTTGGCCACCTCGAGGACGATCCCTATGCCGCCCTCGCCGACGATCCGACGGACCACCCAGTCGGTGGCGCCGACGCGCTCGCCCACGTGAAACTCGGTCGAAGGTGCCGACTTCATGACCACTCCCCCGCGAACCGGCCGGGCCTTTTCCCGTTTCAGATCGCGGTGCCGACACTCTCTCACACTGGGACCTCGACGGGGGAATGATTTCGCAGCGTCGGCTCGGTGACCGGTTAATGGCCGAGGTTGGTGCAGTCCCGGGTGGACGGCGGCCCGTGCACCCCCAGGGCTGCCTCAGGCCTTCTTGGCTTCTGGATCCGCGACGAACTCCGATCGACGGGCGTCGGCTCGCTTTGGAACGCTCGCTCGTGACGTCGAGTTCGTAGACGAGAGCCGAGACAGCGCTTCGAGACCGCCCATCGAATGGAACGTCAGAGCATCGCCGAGCGGCGTGTCGAGGGTGACCGGTCCTGCTACGCGTGTGTTCATGGCTCTGCCGCGTTCGAACCCCCGGATGTTCCCCCGCCGAAAATTAGTCCACCTCGACGTCGGATTGTCCCGCGGACTGCACCTGAATCTGACCGCCCCATTGGCACGTGAGCTGGCACGCGTCCGACACCGCCGGCTGCCCACCCACAGTCACGCTTTGCGATCCGGGCGTCCACGGGGTCGTCGTCATGGGCACGCAGGGCTGCGGCGTCAGAACGCCCTGCGCGGCCGACGTAGCCGCGGCGACTTGCGGGTTGGTCATCGACATGCACATGCCGAACGGAGCAATATTGACGATTGGCTGCATGTCTTGAATGTTGGCGGCCGAGGCCGAGTCGCCTTCGACTGCGTGGATCGGAAGGACGGACAACTGCGAGGGGGCGTTGCCCATCGAGCAGGAGAGCGACGCGCCCTGAACGACCAGTTTCGGCATGACCGACAAAACTTTAGCAGCGAAGAGCTCAACGATGCGTCACCCGTTCGGGCGACGACGCACACCGCGCAGGGTTATTGCACCAGTTGGACGCCAAAGTTGACCGCCGGAAGAGCCACTTCCTCAAAGCCGGATTGCCCTTCGGAGAGGGCCTGACGGACGAATCATCGAGATCTACATCGAAATCAAGGCGCACCTGTTTCGGCGCCTGCTGGTCGTCGACTTGGAGGAGGGTCGCACGCATGCCGGGCACTTCGACGACATCGCCGCTGTGCAGTGCATCGGTGCTTCGGAAGAGATCGAACGGACCCGTCGGAAAGAGCGGGTGGTCCCGCGAGGTGATCTCGAGGGTCCGAGGTCCTCTCCGAATGGCCGTCATCAACCCGGCGCGAAAGCTCAGCACGCGCCAGCGAGCCGGCGCCCAATCCCGAAGCTTGAATGGCATCCACAGGGTAGCCGGGGGCGAGTCGGCTCGGAGTACAAGCACGGTCGATTTGCTCCGATCGAGGTGCGCGCGTAACCAGTCCATCCGCTTATCGAATCCGGTGACGGCTTGGTGCAGATACGGTTCGACTACCCCGACCTCGCGTCCCAGACCTTCACGATCGACGAGCTTCCCGACCTGACCGGCCAGTCGACCGACGGCGACGGCATCGCGAAGTTCGTCGTGCCGATCAACATCGGTGACTTTACCGTGACCTTCACGAGCTCCGGTACATCGTTCGCCTTTCTCCTGGGCAACCTGGATCCCGTCGACACCCTCTCCGGGATCTTCCAGCGCTTGCAGAACCTCGGGTACATCCCGCACGAAGTCGACGTCGACACCTCGGATCTTGAACCCCTGCGCAGGGCCCTCCGACGGTTCCGGGACTACAACACCTCGGCGCCGAAGCTGTCGCAACACGCAGAAGTGCAAGGTTCAACGAGGAGACCGGCAAAACGGCCAGGATTGGCACGAGGGTCACACCTGGACGCGAAGCGACCAAGCATGTGCGAGCCTTCCGCGATAAGCGAGAAATCAAGGGTGATCGGCGATCCGAGTGGACCCCAGATCGACCCTGTTGGACCCACCCCGGGGCAATATTGGGGCAATCCGGTAGGGCAGAACAAGGAGTCTACTGACCCTGTGGAGTACTCACTCGCCAAGGCGCTGGAGGCGGCTGCCGCGGCCGGGCACTTTGAGGTGGTGATGCAACTTGCGAGAGAGCTTGAGGCACGCCGGTTGGCACGTATTGTCGACGCCGTCGGGCAACCGATCTCGAGCCTGATAGACCTACCAAGTACTTCGGCGTCAGGCCGCTGGAGTCTGGCCGCCCCGGCGGGGGGGTTGCGATCAACGGTACGTTCCGACGTCGTAGCAAGTAAGTCCGGTGGCGTTGCTCGCACGCAGGATCAAGGAAGCCATTAATGCCCTCGTCCGCCTCACTCCGTGTGACTCCAGTGTCGATGACGCGTCCCGTCGTCTGTGACGCACCGCGATTTGGATTCCGTCCTCACTGTCGCGAGAAGGCTCGCTGAAGTGAGCTCGGCCGTGGCTGCCCGGGGATTTTCAAAATCAGAACCCGAGAAAATAAATGACACAAATGACAAAACTCCGCTTCGGGGTCCCGAGGCTCGCGGCGCGACGAAAGAATCCCGTGCTCGCGAAGATCAAACGCCCTCGGCAGGAATCGCGGTAAGCCGCGCATCAAGTCCTGGTGCACGCGGAGCTGAGGTCACTGATCCTTCGGTGTGCATTGCAGCACTATGCTCGACGTCTGGCCCGAGCAAGTGCCGCTCGGCACCCTACCGAGGAAGGTCAGGTAAAGCGTGGTGCCGTCCGTCGTCAGAGCGCCAGCGCTGACCTGGGTGACCGTCGGGTCATTCGGGGACATCATCGTGGTTGGGTCGATCCCGCCGCAGGCGACTTCGATGGTCTGCCCGGGGACGGGATTGGCCGAGCTGTCGCTCGTGATGGTAAAGTCGAGAGTTCCGCTCGTGAGTGTACCCAAGCTGTAGGCCGCGTTAAGGCTGGAGCCGTCCGCGTTCAGCGTGAGCGTCCCGGCGCCCCCGGACGAGACAACGTTATCTTGCACGCCGTCGTAGGTGACGACCGTAAATACGGTGCTGCTGCAGTCGTAAGAGCCTGTCACGAAGGCGGAAGTCGCAGACGTGGGCGCCCCAGCATCGCCCGCACCGGTGCCGCCATCGCCCGTGCTCGACGCCTCGCAGACGAGCAGCGCGGATGTAGGGCCAGTTGGAGGCCCGTCTGGTGCGCAACCGGGCTGGCCTTGAACGTCGACGACCGCCCCGTTCATCTGGACGAAGACGACGCCCTGGTCGACCGTGAGCTCCGCCGACGACAGGCTCAGTGTTGCTTGCGTCGGCGCAGGACTCCCGACGGCGACGTCACCGCTGTCGAGCACCACGACCCCGCCGCCACAGTAGCCCCACCGCCCCGCGAATCCCTGGCCCGATGCGGTCAACGTCGCCGAGCTATGGCTCGTCGCGCGCAGGTCGAAGGTGGCGGTCGGCTGGCCCTCGGACTGAAACGTAGCCACGACGGACGGCCCATCGGGCGCGAGCGTGAGGCTTGCGGAAGATGCTGCGCTTTCGGCGGTGCCGGTGGTCAAGAGCCAGGTACAGTCAGAGTACACGCCGAAGGGAAACGAGCTCCCGTCGCTCGACGATCCTCCGTCGCTCGACGATCCTCCGTCGCTCGAGGATCCTCCGTCGCTCGAGGATCCTCCGTCGCTCGAGGATCCTCCGTCGCTCGAGGATCCTCCGTCGCTCGAGGATCCTCCGTCGCTCGACGAGTCGTCGGGGTTCGACGAGCCGGATTCGATGCGGGCGCCGCAGGCAGCCAGCCCCACCGCTGTCGTGAGGAGAAGAGGTGCGGTCGCAAGTGCACGAGACGCTTTCATCCTGGGTGGCGCCTGCAGGCAATGTGCCGCGCGTTTCTTCGGCCTTATTTCCAAATGTCGCTGCGCCAACCTGGGCCAGACCGGACATGGTTTCCACTCATCGGCTTTAGCCCCGAGGAGAGCGGCCCAGCGGCCAGCACGGGGCCACGGGTGCGGAAACACCGATCGCACCACGCGCTCACGAGGCGATCGACGAGGCCCTTGGCGGAAGCGCACCGACGTCTATTTCTCGCCCGGCTCGGGCTTGCGCAACGGACGCAAAGGTCCGCAGGCCTCGCTCGGAAGAATGAAGCCGACGCGGCGAAGCCACTCGGGGTCCTCGCCGGGCTCCCGCAGCAGCTCCCGCACGCGTTCGTCGGTGATTTTCATCAGGCGGCTGTGGTCGGCCTTGTCCAGACCGGTAGGTGCACTCGCAACTCCGACGCGGTCGGTCTTTCGGATGTGCGAGTTCAGATGCGAGCCGCCCCAGACGACGATCGCCATGTACGGCGCCCGACGAGTGACGGGCATCGTGCCGAGCGGAGCGACGCCCATCGCATCGGAGACATCGCCGCTGGACGTCTTCCAGGTGAGAGAGAGAGCGACGGGATCGGGCCGCTCGCGACCTTTCGGCCAGCTCTCTTCGCCGAGCTGCCATCGCGGCTCCTTGCACAGCGCTGCCAGCGTGTGCGCCAGATCGGTGGGCGTACGCACTGACGGGAACAGTACGATGGCGACCACCTCGTTCGTAGCGGTCCCGTCGATGAAGTCGGTAATGGCAGCGAGGTCGATCGTTTCGCTGATCGGCGTGTAGTAGTCGAGCTTGAGCGGCCTGGTTGAGCTGAACGACGTGGCGAAGTGGCAACCACGCGGGCAAACCCCTTTACGTCGACCAGATGGCCGAGCATGGAAATCCAGAGCGTCTCGCCGAGCTCGAAATAGCCATTACGAACCTAACACGATTGCTCGGATTGACGGATAACCCAAATACGGCCGCGGTCCTTGTGACGGAGCGCCGCGCCATGCGCGAAGAGCTCGAAGAACCGCGCCGCAGAGCGCTAGCCCACCGCAGCTCGGAGCGGGAGAACGCGGGCTCGAAAGATCTGGCGCTCAGCTCCGCGGCCCTCCCGTCCTGACCGGCCGCGGGGGGACTGGATGCCGAGGGCCTCCTAGATGGGTCGGGCGAACTGAGACCGGTTTTCTGGTGGATTCCGTCAGCACTGTCGCGCGCCAAGCCGTTTTTCAAATCGTCTCGGCCGAAACAAATGACATAAATGACAGAATTCGAGTCTCGCGATCGCTTTGGGGGGCATCTCCCCCTAATCGCCCTACGGTGCCAAGCACTAAGCCCTCGACGTCTGCTGACTGTACCCTCGGGAACCGGTGGTGACAGCTCACGGAAGACGACGTTCGCACCCTTCATCGCGTTCACCCCGGCGCGCCACTGCGGCCTTCGCTGCCCTCGCCCGCACTCCCTTGATCGCGGGCTTCGCGGCAA
>Ga0116125_1000080_pt1 | contig 36625 bp, 30 predicted proteins | sample June2015DPH_16_1_2_FD_89729 | JGI IMG/M metagenome (GOLD analysis project Ga0116125, IMG submission 89729) | Peatland microbial communities from SPRUCE experiment site at the Marcell Experimental Forest, Minnesota, USA - June2015DPH_16_10 | ecosystem: Environmental > Terrestrial > Soil >...
GAACTCGGAGGCAAGTCTCCGTTTGTGGTTTTCGAGGACGCCGATCTGGATAGCGCCGTCGAGGGCCTGGTCGACGGAATCTGGCTCAACCAGGGGCAGGTTTGCTGCGCAGGCTCGCGCCTGCTGATGCAGGAGAGCATCGCTGAAATATTGCTGCAAAAGATTCGCGATCGCATGAGCACGCTGCGCGTAGGCGCGCCTCTCGATAAGGCAATCGATGTTGGCGCGATTGTTGCGCCGGTACAACTCGAGCGCATTCGGCGGCTGGTCGATCAGGGAGTGGCTGAGGGAGCGAGTTGTTGGCAACCGCAGATTCAAATGCCCGCACGAGGACTGTACTTTCCTCCCACGTTGCTCTCCAACGTGCATCCATCGTCGGTGGTGGCACAGCAGGAGATTTTTGGCCCAGTGCTGGCCGCGATGACATTTCGCACGCCGGCTGAGGCCGTGGAACTTGCCAACAATACGGTTTATGGATTAGCGGCTTGCGTTTGGAGCGAGAGCATCAATGTGTCTCTGCAAGTTGCGGCGCAAATCAAGGCGGGCGTGGTTTGGGTGAACTGCACGAACATGTTCGATGCGGCTTGCGGGTTTGGCGGATATCGCGAGAGTGGCTACGGGCGCGAGGGCGGGAGAGAGGGGTTGGTCGAATATCTCGAACCGGCATGGTTCAAGTCAGCCCCGTTGCTGCACGCGGCAGCGCCGCCTCATAATCCTTCGACACACGAGCAGCTTCGAAATGATGGTGTGATCGACCGCACGGTAAAACTCTACATTGGCGGCAAGCAGGCCAGACCGGACTCTGGCTACAGTTTTGAAGTGCATGGGAAAAATGGGGAGTTGCTCGGGGAGGCACCGCTAGGCAATCGAAAAGACATTCGCAACGCGGTGGAAGCCGCACACAAGGCGGCGGGCTGGGCGAAGACGAGCGCCCACAATCGCGCGCAGGTTTTGTATTACATGGCGGAGAATCTCTCGCTGCGCCAGGAAGAAATTGCGCGGCGGCTAGCGGCGAGCGTGGGAGAGCCGCAAGCGGCAAAGGAAGTTGCGGCGAGTATCGAGCGAATTTTTTTCTATGCAGCCTGGGCCGACAAGTTTGATGGGGCTGTGCACAACCCGCCGTCGCGGACCATTGCCTTGGCTATGAACGAGCCGATCGGAACCGTCGGAATTGTGTGTCCCCATGAGGCGCCTTTATTGGGTTTAGTTTCGCTAGTTCTGCCGGTTTTGGCGGTGGGCAATACAGCAGTCGTCGTCCCTTCGGAAACTTTCCCGCTTATCATCGGCGATCTTTACCAGGTCTTCGATACCAGCGATCTTCCCGGCGGCGCGGTGAATTTAGTCACGGGCCGCACGTCTGAACTTCTGAAGACTCTCGCGGAACATGATGACGTGGATGCGATTTGGTGCTTCTCCGATCAATCGAAGGCGGCTGCGGCCAAATCGTTTTCCGTGGGTAACTTGAAGCAGGTGTTCACCAACGAAGGCCGCGCGATCGATTGGTTTGATCCGAAGCAAGGCGAGGGACGCTGGTTCCTGCAGCACGCTACTCAGGTGAAGAACATCTGGGTTCCTTACGGGGAATGACCCGAGTTTTCCCAGCGCTCACCTCAATCACGTTGACACGCCGCGCCGCGGCAAATACACTCGGCGGTCGCAGTAGTCTTGCACATCACTATGCCTCGCCGGCCACGAGTTGCCGTTATCGGCAGCGCCAACATCGATCTGACAACGTTTGCGGAGCGTTTCCCGAAGCCGGGCGAAACCATATTTGGCCAGAGGTTCGACCTTGGTTTTGGGGGGAAGGGTGCGAACCAGGCGGTCGCCGCACGGCTTTGTGGAGCTGACGTGTTCATGGTGGCGCGGGTTGGGAACGATCTTTTCGGTCCAGCCACAATTGAAAACTTCAAAAAGCTCGGCATAGACACAACCCACGTCAAGCAAATCGAGGGATTGTCCAGCGGCGTTGCTCCCATCTTCGTTGAACCTAACGGCCAGAATCGCATTCTGGTGGTGAAGGGAGCGAACGACGCTCTGAAACCGGCGGACGTTGACGCCGCTGCCGACGTGTTGAAGGCATGCGACTGCATCGTGCTGCAGTTTGAAATTCCGCTGGAGACGGTTTTTTACGCGGTGGCTTTTGCGCGTCAGAACGGCATTCGATGCATCGTGAATCCGGCGCCTGGACAGCCTGTAGATATGCATGGTCTGTCTAGTCTCGACTATTTCGTTCCCAACGAGAGCGAGGCCGAAACGATAACCGGCTTTCGGGTGCGGAATGTCGATGAGGCGAGGCAATGCGCTGAGAAGCTGTTGGCAAGCGACATACGCCGCGTGATCATTACGCTTGGTTCCCAGGGAGCTTTGCTGGCTGGCCGAGGCTTGGCCGAACATGTCCCTCCTTATGCGGTGAAGAGCATCGATAGCACGGGCGCTGGGGACGCGTTCATCGGCAGCTTCGCGGTGTTCCTCGGCGAGGGATTGAGCGAGCTAGAGGCGGTGCGACGGGCCAACCTGTATGCAGGCCTTTCTACGACAGGCGTGGGAACGCAGAAATCGTTCTACGATCGCAGGCGATTCGACGCGGAGTGGGCGTCTCGTGCGAACGTTTGAAAACTCGACGCTGTTTAATATTTGACTTGCGGCCGAATCGGTTTTATCAAGATCATCCCATCTCTTCGTAGTGCCGATTTATTGGTGTGCCAGTTCGAAAATTTGCTGGCATCAATCTCGTGTCTTTGTCGGAAAAGTCTTGACTTCGGAAGGACTTGCCCTTTATAACGCCACTCTACGGCCCAAGACCTCCTGTGCACTCGCGGAAGCCAACATCTTCTCGTCTTCGGTGCGGGCCGATAAAGGGGACGTAATGAATAAGAGGACGCTGCTCGGAGTCGTTTTCTTTTCCCTTGTATGTTTGCTTTGCCCACTACTGTTCTGCCCACTTGTCTACGGACAGGCGACCGGAAGTTTTTCGGGGACGATTACTGACAAGGCCGGCGCGGTGATTTCCGGGGCGACAGTCAACGCCGTATCCCAAGAGACGGGGCTGACTCGCGATACGAAGACTGACGACTCTGGCCATTACATAATTCCGCTGTTGCCCGTCGCTGATTACACCATCCGAGTGCAATTCCAGGGATTTCAAACCACCGAGCAGAAGAATATTCGACTGCAGGTTGACGAGCATCGTGAGATCGACTTCACCTTGGTGCCGGCTTCGGTTTCGTCGACGGTCGAGGTTAACGCCACTGAGGTTGCGGTCGAAACCGCTAACTCTACTCTTGGACAAGTGATCACCTCGGAGCAGGTCGCCGATCTTCCGCTGAACGGGCGGAATTTCACGCAATTAGCCACGCTTACTCCGGGAACAACCTCCTCCACCAGCCCCGTGAGTTTCTTCACCAGTGCGGCCAGCAGCGAGGCCGCGACACGCGGTTCTTTTTCGCTGTCCTCCGGCGGTTCGCGCGAGCAGGAAACGGACTGGCTGCTCGACGGCAACGACAACAATCAATTGGATGAAGGCGGCATCGCAATTTTCTCGGAAATCGATGACATTCAGGAATTCAAGGTGTTGACCTACAACTACTCCGCCGAATACGGAGAGCGCGCGGGCCCTACGGTATTGGTGACCACGAAATCGGGATCGAACCAGTTTCACGGTTCGCTGTTTGAGTTTTTCCGCAATACAGACTTGGATGCCACTCGCTATTTCTTTACGTCGAAGCAGAAATTCAATTTGAATCAGTTTGGAGGGTCTCTGGGCGGCCCGATCCGGAAGGACAAGACGTTTTTCTTTCTGGATTATCAGGCTAAGATGCAGCGCGAGGGGGTGCCGTTTACCGGGTTTGTACCAACCGCTGGAATGACTACGCCCTTCGACGCGGCAGGCGACTATGATTTCAGCAGTGATCCACTTGGCATCACGCCTACAAATCCTTACGCGGGCGGAGCTGCCTTTCAATGCGTGCCCGGAACCAAGACACCTGAGCCGGTAAATCCAGCTACCGGAACACAATCTGCAGGCCAGGCCTGCGCCACGATTCCAGCGGCGTTGGTCAATCCGGCCGGTGCGAGGGTAGCGATGCTTTACCCCTCGCCTAACGCAAACCCCGCGGGCGGCTTCAACTACGAGAACCAGCCCACAAGAAAGCTCAACGAGGGAACATGGGACGTCCGGCTCGACCACAATTTTTCCAGCAAGGATTCTGCATTCGGCCGCTTCAGCTACGATCAGGCGACAAACTTTGTCCCCGGTGGTTCACCGACTTGGTCTGAGGCCAACGCTTTTGGAAGCAACCAGCACATTGAAAACCACGGACGCAACGCTGTTGTGACCGAAACCCACGTCTTTTCGCCTAACCTCATCAACCAGGCCACCTTCGGCTACAACCGGATTTTCAACCACATTCTCTCGTTTGGCACGGGTACGTGCGAAGCGGCGCTGCTCGGTATCCCGGGCGCGGATTTGGCCAGTTCGTGCGACAGCATCACTGGCTATCCCCCAAGTCTGAACCAGGCACCGCAGGAATGCGTGAGCTGCGGACTGACATCGTTCGATATGTCAGCCTACTTCTCTATTGGTGATCGCGGATACGCTCCTTACCAGGGCGGCACCAACGTTTATTCACTTTCCGACACGCTGGACTTTATTCATGGCAAACACGAGATCCGTGCCGGATTGGTGTTTCGCGCCGAGGAAATGAATATCAGAAACAATGCGTTCCAGGACGGCTTTGTTGTAAACGTTGGCTCCGCGACCGGAGACAACATTGCCGATTTACTTCTGGGCAGTATGGGAGTTTTTGCGGCGCACGATCAAACATTTCTCGGGGCAACCACGGGACGCCGCTGGAAACTGTTTCGTCCCTTTGTGCAGGACAATTGGCGGGTTAGCAACAATCTGACTTTGAACTTAGGTTTTGCCTGGGCCTTGGCAACGCCGGAAACCGAGGAGGCGAATCGCCAGGCAAATTTCGACGTTGCAACTCTTACGTGGTTCGTGCCGTCGGGCAGCCCCGGGATCAGCGGTTGCGCGACTTGTGTGACAACCGACGGACGGGTCGGCATCCAATTTGACAAAACTGCTCTGGAGCCGCGAATCGGATTCGCATGGAAACCGATGGGCAGCGAGAAAACCGCTGTTCGCGGAGGGTACGGCATTGTGCACGATTCCGCCTGGAACCAGGGGGGACAGGGATTGTGGCAGAATCCACCGTATTATGCGGAAGTGGACACTGGGGGCCTCTGCGCTACTCCTACGAGCACCGGCTGCGGTCTCTCGAATGGCTTCCTTGTGGCGGCTGGCACACCATCTTCCACGCCCGTTGCGGGCGGCGCGGTCTTGAGCTCGCCGGTGAATCCTCTGCTCTACACCGGAACCATTCAATCGGAGAACCGCAACTTCAAGCAGGGGATCATTCAGCAATTTAACCTGAACGTAGAGCGCCAGTTGCCGGGGAATGTGGTGCTGACGGTGGGCTACGGCGGCTCGCGCACTGCTCACATTCTGGTTGGCCAGTTCAACGAAAACCTCAACGATCCCGGCGCGTGCGGCGTTGTCTCTGGCTACACGCTGGGTTGCGGCTTTGGATTCTTCCCTTACACAGCGAACCAGCCTGGCGGAGGAATCTTTCAAAGCGTTGACATCAACAACAGCATCGGCGCGGCCCGTTATGACTCGCTGCAGGTCAAAGCTGAAACCAAGAGCGCGCGGCACGGGCTGTATGCTCTGATCGGCTATACCTACTCTCGCAATTTCGACACCGGGCTGACCGACGGGCTCGGTACCAATCCTGGCGCGTTGTATTATCCATTGCCCGGGACCGCGAAACTTGATTGGGGCTTGTCTCAACTAAACCTCAACGACAGTTTCACCGCCAGCATCCTTTATGACTTGCCCTTCGGCAAAGGCAAACCTTACGGCAGCAACTGGAGCGGTGCCACTGATGCCGTTCTTGGGCACTGGCAAGTGAATTTGATTGAGAGAGCGACTTCAGGATTTCCGTTGTTCGTCGTGGATAGCAGCAACCCATCGGGCGTAGATTTCTCTTACAACGGCAACACCTTTGAGCGTCCGAACCAGGTGGGGGATCCTAACAAGCCCGGGGACGAAGGTGGCCAGACCGGCTGCCCCTCGCAGGTCCACACATTGCAATTCTGGTTTAACCCGTGCGCGTTCGCGAAGGCTCCTGCTGGCGAACTTGGAACAGCTCCACGCGCTCCGGTTTACGGCCCGCGTTTTGTGAACACGGATTTTTCGGTGATCAAGAACTTTCCTTTATCCCTCCACGAGGGCATGAATCTGCAATTCAGGGCTGAGTTCTTTAATCTATTCAACCACGCCCAGTTCTTCCTCAACGGTGTGGCCGGCACAGGCGAGCAAGACATTAATACCCCCTCAAGTTTTGGAGTGATTAACAACACGGTAAACAACCCGCGTCTGGTTCAGTTTGCGCTTAGGCTTAACTTCTAAGACAAGGCCGGACGTTGCGCTAGCGTGAAATTGCAATGTATTAGTGCGGTTGAGAAGAGGGCGTTGAATCCCTCATCTCATACACAAACTGCTGCAGTTCGTGCTGCTGGCGATCGACCTCCTGCGTTTTCTGGCGCGATATTTCTTCGTATTTCTGCATTTCTGTGTGCGCTTTTGCGGTTTCTCCTGTCTGGTTGTAGAGGCGCGCCAGGCGATAGTGGGCTTGTTCAAGCTGGGGATCGATCTCGATGGCGTGTTGATAGTTTGAGATTGCGTTGGAAGAATCTCCACGCTGCGAGTAGAGGTTGCCGAGTTCCAGATACGCAAGACTGAACTTCGGATCGAGATGGGCGGACTTCTCCAGCAGGGATTGAATCTGATCGAGATGCACTGAGTCCTCGGCGGAACTTCCCTGCTTCGACAGAGCGGCGGCATAGTAGTAGTTGGCCAGCGAATTCTGAGGCTCTAGCTGGGCAAAGCGCGCGAGCCTTTCCACGATCTCATTCGATTCCACGGCCTCGGGGGCTTGCATCTTTCCCATGAAAATGTAGGGATTGGGATCATTGGGATTCAGATCTGAGGCTGCGCACAAATGCTTCACCGCCTGATCGTATGAGCCGTGAGAATACCAGGCCGAACCGAGCCCGGTGAGCAGTCTTATCGAATGCGGAAACAGGCGATTGCCCTTTGTGAAAACCTCGATGGCAGGCTCCGCCGCGCGATGCAGGAGCAGTTCGGCTCCCCAATCGAAATAATTCGTCTCGCTTGGGCTCAATTCGGCCGCCAGTTGATAATCTCGAACCGCGCCTAGCGGATCGCCCAATTTCTCGTCAATATCCCCGAGCAAATGATGCAGATCTGCTTGCTGTTGCGAGTTCCTTTGCGTGGTGAGCAAGGTGCGGACATGATTGCGGGCGAGTTTGAACGCTCCTGCCCCCTGATAGGCGCGTGCCAATTCGTACGCGTTGTCAAAGTCTCCGGGACTGGTTTTGTAAGCGCGTTCAAGGTATGGGATTCCCTCCCGCGCTTTGGCTTTGTCGACCAGGAGCTTGCCCAGACGATGATTGGTGTTGAAGGCATTTGGCTGGCGAACCAAGTCCTCACGCAGGAGTTTTTCTTCGCTGGCATTTGCGGACTCGGTCCCGGAATTTACTGGCGAATCCTTTAGCGAAGCAGTGGCGGCGGCGAGGCTGTCGCGGTTTCGGACGACAGCTTGAGACCCATGGCCGCCCAAGTTTGTTGTGTCACTCACGCCTGCAACAGTGAAATGTGGCTCGTCGAAAAATTCGGGTTGGGTTGAAGATGGCTCCGGCTGGAGTTGGTTCTCGGCTGCGAGAGTCAGGTCGATCGTTTTAGATTTGTCCCCCTGCAAGACCAACTGCGCGGAGGTCGCGCTACCCTCGCCGACCTTTTGTGCGCGAAGAGTATAAACGCCGGGATGAATCTTAAAATGATAGGCGCCTGCTGAATCGGTAAGCGCTGTTAGAGGGTGCGTGCCGTTCGCCTGAAGGGAAATTGTGACCCCTGCCACAGGCAGGCCATTCGAACTTCGAACTACTCCCTGCAACTGGGCCGATGCCATTTCGCTTTGGGATTTGCTCCGCTGCTGACCAGATTGTCCCGAGACTGCGGAGTTGGCGAACAGGCACAGGAGAACGAGCGTGAGCGTTAAATTCGGGTTAGAGCCCATAGTGAGCCGTCGCATGACCACCGCGTTGGTCGGAATTCTAGTTGTTCAATCGACGGTTCGCAATTGTTCGAGCAGCAGAAGTAAGCCGGGCGCTCTGTGGTACATTGGCCTGTTCAGTCGAGGTCTTCCTGCACTCCAGGGCTCTCGCAATGAGCGTCTTCTTATCCAAGGAGAAGAATGATGCGAAGTGAATCAAATGACCAGCAACACCATCCGCACGAGCCTACGGCGGGACATTTGAATTGCGGAAGTCTCTTCGGTTGCGGCGAAGTAAACGGAACCGGCGTGTTCCGCGAGGACATCAAGGATGCTGCCTTCGGCAAGCGGGCTGCCGACCGACTGCTTCACATGGATGAGATGAATCAGGAACAGCTCGACGCTCTTCTGACCGCCCGAGGCCGCTCTCGCCGCGAGTTACTACGTGCCAGTAGCTTTATGGGAGCGCTGGCGGGCATTGGGCCATGGTTCAACAAATTAGCTTTTGGCGAGCGCAGGTTCGGCAACGTTTCGAACCTAAACAACGGTTTAGATGGGTTTGGAGGCGGCGGCAGCACGGACAACGATGATAAGGACCGTGTCTACGTGGTTGAATCCAACGATAAGACCGTGCATCTCGGGGTGTACGACACGACGCTTGAACCCGTTCTTAAGATCGATTCCGGCGACACCGTTAGCCTTCCTAATACTTGGTCACATTTTTTGAACCAGATGCAACCGGGGGTCCCCATTGAAACTTTGGCGAAGCTGCGCCTCAGCAACCCGGGAAGAGGGCCGCATTCGATCGTCGGGCCAATTTACGTGAATGGCGCCGAGCCCGGCGACGTGCTGGAAATTCGCTACAAGCGCCTTCGGCCATTCGATTGGGGAGCCGTTTTCAATAACCCCGGATCAATCGGAACTGGTTTGTTGGCTCAGGATTTTCCGGAAGGTCAGGTGAAATATCTCAAGCTCGATCTTCCTAAGATGACCGCGGAGTTTAATCGCAACATTCACATTCCGCTCAGACCGTTTCAGGGAACGCTGGGCGTGGCGCCGCCTGACGGCTACTATCCTGCGTTGAGTCCAGGAGTAACCAGCTCCGTTCCGCCGGGCCCGCATGCCGGCAATACCGATCTCAGCGAGATGGCCGAGGGTTCGACGATGTACGTCCCGGTTTGGAAGGCAGGAGCGCTGATCTACACGGGCGATTCCCACGCGATGCAGGGTGACGGTGAGATCAATCTTAGCGCGCTCGAAACGCGCATGCAGGAGTTGCGCATCCAAGTCGTGCTGCACAAACAGAAGCATTTCGCGTGGCCGGTGGCGGAAACTGCGACGCACTGGATAACGCTCGGACTTGACAAGGACCTCAATGTGGCCATGGCTTCGGCGGCCCGCAATGCCATCAACTTCCTCGCCGATCACGCCGATCTCACCAAGCTGGACGCCTACGCGCTGTGCAGCATCGCGGTCAGCTTCCGGGTTACGCAGGTCGTCGACATTGTTCGCGGAGTTCATGCGATGATTCCGAAAACGATTTTCGCGGAGGGGTTGCGGAAGCAGATCTCGGTTGTGTAGGGTCAGGTCTCGGAGAAAACCTAATGTTTACGAGCGTGACGAGTTGCAGGATTGCACTTCTTGCCGTTCTAATGGTGTGGGCGATCACTATGCAGGCAAAAACGAGCGTCACCAAGCAGCCGTTTGGACATACAGCGGACGGAACCGCGGTCGATATTTATACACTGGCTGATGGTAAGGTCGAAACCCGCATTACGAACTATGGTGGGATCATCGTTTCCCTGCGGGCGCCCGACCGGAATGGAAAGCTGGATGACATCGTTCTCGGCTATGACTCGCTGGATCAGTACATCGCCAAAACGGCATACTTTGGGGCGATTATCGGCCGCTATGCGAACCGGATTGCGCACGGGACTTTTCAACTTGACGGCAAGACTTACTCCATACCCAAGAACGATGGCGACAACGTTCTCCACGGCGGCATTCGCGGCTTCGACAAGGTGGTTTGGGCGGCCAAAGAGATCAAAGACGGAATTGAGTTGACGTATGTTAGCAAGGACGGTGAGGAAGGATTTCCCGGGACATTGACGACAACGGTGCGCTACACGTTGGATGGAGGCGCGCTGCGGATTGAATATTCGGCGACCACCGACAAAGATACAGTCTTGAACCTCACGAACCATTCTTATTTCAATCTTGCCGGTCAGGCGAATGGCGAGGTCTTAGGACATATTGTTAAAATCGACGGCTCACGAATTACGCCTGTGGATGCGTCCTTAATTCCTACTGGTGAAGTGAAATCGGTGAAAGACACGCCGTTTGATTTTCTCAAGCCGCACTCGATTGGCGAGCGCATCAATGCCAATGATGAACAGTTGCGGTTTGGAATGGGATATGACCAGAACTTCGTCCTGGATCACCGCGAAGACCGCTTGTCCGAGGCAGCCGAGGTGTATGAGCCGACGACCGGACGGATTTTGCGCGTCCTGACCACCGAACCCGGCTTGCAGTTTTACTCGGGGAATCATCTGGATGGTTCGATTACCGGCAAGCAGGGCCGCGTCTATAAGCCGCGCGTTGCTTTCTGCCTGGAGACGGAACATTTTCCCGATTCCCCGAATCATCCGAACTTCCCGACCACGGAATTGAAACCGGGGCAGAAATTTCACAGCATCACGGCATTCGAATTCAGCGCCGGCACGCGCTGATCGTGGTAATTTCTCCGCGAGCAACTGTCTACATGGGAGCGCCGCTCTGAACCGGCCTGCGAAGAACCATCCGGGTGAGCTTAATCGGCTCGAACTGAACCGCCGGGACTTTCTCTTCCGCTGCTGCCAGGGAGCATCGATGGCGATGCTACCGGCGGGCGTGGGGCGCTTCGCCGTACCGGCCATCAATGGTTTTCCCGGCGTAAGCTCTGCTTCGAACGGCCAGTTTTACTTAACTCCGCGCTATCGATCCAGTAGGCCGCTCGATGCGCTGCTAATGAATACGAAGTCCGGGTCCGATGATTTCATCACGGAGAAATACGCGGATCGGATTGCAGAGATATTCACGGCCTGGAGTTTGGGTCTGCGGCAATCGCCGCACAACACGTTTGTGATCGAGAAGGCTTTAAGCCCCGAGTTTCTGGGCTCATCTTTTCGGCCATCGGATTCCCGTCTCGCACGCTCTAGTTCATCGCTCCGAGTACACAAGAACAAGTTCTCCAATCCCGCACTCGATGGGACGGCCTTTCTCTCGGAACTCTGTTCAGCAATGGGTAATTTTTCAACGATCACGACTGCTGAATTTCAAGTGACGAACATTGAAGTGAGTTCGGACTCGGCGGCGCACATTTCTCAGCGCCTACGCACGCGTGTTCGCTACGACGTGGTGGGAACGGGGGTTGGGTTCTATCGAGAGCAATGGGTTGGATATTGGGATTTGGAGTGGTATCTCGCATCGGAGGGCGACCTGCGACTCTGTCGGTGGCAGGCGCTCGAGGAGACGAGAAGTCGAGCTCTTTCGCCTATGTTTGCGCAGATTACAACGGCGGCTCTGGGCGGCGCTCTGTCGTACTCCGGCCAATTACTTCAAGGAGTCGATTACTGGCGAACTGTACTTGACGGCGCGTGCGGCATCGACATCTACGGCCATAACGGGGTTTCGCTTGCCGACATCGACAATGACGGGTTAGACGATCTGTATGTCTGCCAGCCTGCCGGCCTGCCGAACCGGCTCTATCGCAATCGCGGCGACGGAACGTTTGAAGACATCACTGAAACATCCGGCCTCGGCATCCTGGAGAATACGGCGTGCGCGCTCTTCGCCGATTTCGGCAACGATGGCAAACAGGACGTGGTGATCGTGCGCGCGGATGGTCCGTTGCTATTTTTGAACGACGGGGGCGGGAGATTTCGCCGCCAGCCTGATGGGTTTCACTTTGCAAACTCTCCGCAGGGAACCTTTACCGGCGCCGCTGTGGCCGATTACGACCGCGACGGATGGTTGGACATTTATTTTTGCCTTTATAGCTACTACCAGGGAACCGATCAGTACAAATATCCGGTACCTTACCACGACGCGGAGAACGGCCCGCCTAACTTCTTGATGCGGAACAAGCGCGACGGGACATTTCGAGATGTTACCGAGGAAACTGGTCTCAACCAAAACAATACGCGGTACAGTTTTTGCTGCGGCTGGTGCGACTACGATGGGGACGGCTGGCCTGATCTTTATGTGGTGAACGACTTCGGCCGGAAGAACCTTTATCACAACAACGGTAATGGAACCTTCACGGATGTTGCCGGCCTCGCTGGCGTTGAGGACGTTGGCGCGGGCATGAGCGTGTGTTGGTTCGACTACGACAACGATGGTGCCCAGGACCTTTATGTTGGCGATATGTGGACGGCGGCGGGCGAGCGTATTTCTTCGCAGGAAATATTCAAGAAACAATCGCCGCAAGCTGTGCGGGATCTCTATCGCAAACATGCCATAGGCAATTCGCTTTTTCGGAATGGGCTGCTCGATCGCGACGGGACTCACCGTGCGTTCGGCGATGAGACGACGAATGCAGGTGTCGGGATGGGCCGATGGTCCTGGTCGAGCGACGCTTTCGATTTCGACCACGATGGCTTTCCCGATCTTTACATTGCAAACGGCATGGTTTCTGGACAATCCGGCGAAGACTTGAACAGCTTTTTTTGGCGGCAGGTGGTGGCCAAGTCGCCGGACACGGCAAAGACCTCGAGCGAATATGAGCAGGGCTGGAGCGCGATCAACGAACTCATCCGTTCGGATGGCACCTGGAGTGGCTTTGAGCGAAACGTTTTCTATGCCAACAATCGCGATGGCACATTCTCCGACGTCTCCGGTGCGATCGGGTTGGACTTCGTTGAGGACGGGCGCTCTTTCGCTCTTTCTGACTTCGATGGCGACGGGCGGCAGGAATTGTTTCTAAAGAACCGCAACGGGCCGCAGTTGCGATTGCTGAAGAGTGTTTTCGACAAGCTTCCGCCATCGATCATTTTCAAACTGACCGGCACCAGGAGCAATCGCGACGCGATCGGGGCTGTGGTTACGGTAGAGACGGAAGCGAAGCGCCAAACGCGCACGCTGCAGGCTGGCTCCGGGTTCCTCGCCCAGCATAGCAAGGAAATATTCTTTGGTTTGGGCGAGACGAATTCGCCGGTACGGGCTTCGATTCGCTGGCCGAGTGGTCTTGTACAGAACCTCGATGATCTTCCGCTTAATCACAGAGTGTGGGTAGAGGAGGGTGCAGAGAAGTTAAGGGTCGAGCCGTTCAGAAGTCCAACGCCAACCTCCGGGTATTCTATGGAGGTTTTGCAAAAGCCAGAATCTTTGCCCTCCGCGGTGGAAACATGGTTGCTTGCGCCAATCGCTGCTCCGGATTTTTCTCTGCCGGATTCATCCGGGCGAGTGCAGACTTTGTCTGCTCTTCGCGGAAAACCGGTGCTGCTCAATTTTTGGGTAGCACAATCGGCGAAGTGCAGGACTGATCTTGAGACTTGCAATAAATTTCATGTCCGGTGGTCGAGTGGGGGCCTGCAATTACTGGCAATCAACGTCGACGATCCCTCCGGCATCGAATCTGCACGAACCTTCACCCGTGATCGCCGTTTTTCGTTCCCTATTCTTTTCGGATCGGAGGATGTGGCGGGTATTTACAACCTTCTTTACCGCTATCTGTTTGATCGTCGCCGCGATCTTGGTTTGCCGACTTCATTCCTCATCAACGAACAGGGGGATATCGTCAAACTCTATCAAGGGACCGTGAATCCGGAGAGGGTCCGGGAAGACTTCCGTAACATTCCGCGAACTGCCGAGGCGAGGTTGTCGCGAGCGCTACCTTTTGCGGGCGTAGCCGACACATTCGAGTTCGGCCGGAACTATCTTTCCTATGGCGCCAATTTTTTTCAGCGGGGATATTTTGATCAGGCGGCGGTTTCCTTCCAACGCGCCCTTCGGGACGATCCATCCAGCGCGGAGGCCTGCTACGGTTTAGGCAGCGCGTACCTGAATCTGCAGAAAACGACTTTAGCCTGGCAGAACTTTGAGAACGCCACAAAACTTCGGGCCAGCTATCCCGATACGCTCGCAAACGCGTGGAACAATCTTGGGCTTTTGGCTGCACGCGATGGAAGGAGCGATGAAGCGATCCGATACTTTCTGCAGGCTCTGCAGTTGAACCCAGATCATTTGATCGCGCTCAATAACCTTGGCAATGCTTATCGCATGGCGAAGCGCTGGGATGAAGCGCGAAACGCCTTTGAACGCGCACTTACGGTGAATGCCAGCGATTCAGAGGCGAACTATGGATTAGGCATGGTCTTCGCTCAAGCGGACGACACCGCGCGGGCGTCCGACTACTTACACAGGGCCTTGACGTCTCGTCCGGCGTATCCCGAAGCGTTGAATAATTTGGGAATACTTTATTTACGCACGCAGAGGCTGGATGAGGCAGTGGCAACTTTCGAAGAAAGTATTCGGGTCGCGCCTGCGTTCGATCAGTCTTATCTGAATCTGGCCCGGGTATATTCCTTGAAAGGCTTGCCCGACAAGGCTCGGGAAGTTCTGACTGCCTTACTCAAACAACATCCTGGCCATGCGCAGGCGGAAAATATGCTTTCGCACTTGGGTGGCGACAAATAGCTACTTTTTCGGCGTGGGCGCGCTTAACAGGTCGACGAACATCTTGTAGAACTTATCGAGATCGAGGTCGTCCTGCACTTCTACCGGTTGCGTTTCGAGCGCCGGTTTGTCGGGTTCGGCCCAACTCAGCGTATTGCCGTATCCTGCGCCGCGATCCAGGTCCACGTCCATGAACAGGGTTTCTTTCTTCGTGATTATGCTCGGATCGAGCCATGCTGCTGCGGTGAGTTCATCCCACAAGTAGTTGTAGTTCCCACGCAAGCGCGCGTAGTTTCCGATGTAGCGTGCTGCCGGGGCATCCGAACCCTTGATGCGATTGATCAAGTCTGGGGTCAGCCGCGTTTTCACGGAAATATCCACCGGGGTGCAGACGATCTTTTTCCACTTGGCCGTGAAAACAATGTGCGCGGCCTCGGGGTCGAACCAAAGGTTGAATTCGTGGGTGGGCGTATTCGCGAATTCCGGATCGTCGGTTCGCGGGTTGAAGCTGCCGCCCATGAATACTAACTCTTTGACCAAAGTGGAGAATTCGGGATCGATGGAAATCGCGAGGGCGAGATTCGTCATGGGGCCGCCAGCATAAATCGTCACTTCATTCGGGTATTTATGCACCATGCGAATCAGGAAGTGCGCGGCGTCTTCATCGGCTGGTTTCGTTGTGGGCTTGCCTTCCCGCATTTCCCCGAGTTGATCGTGTGGATGATAGAACTTCGGGGTCCAGGCTCCTAACCACGGTACCTTGCCATATTGCTGCTCCCATCGTTCGGTTTCCTGTTGCCTGCGCACAAGCGGATATTCTGCCCCGGGCATGACCGGAATGTCGGTTCGTCCAATCAGTTCGAGCATGCGCAGCGTGTGCGCCACTTCATCGTTAAGCCATTGGTCGCCGGTGACGACGGTGATACCTAAGACCTCGGTTTGCGGCGACTGGATGAGCAGCAGCATCGACTGCTGATCAGTGCCCGCGGGACCGGCCGCGTCCTGATCGATGACGATTTTCCGTTTGGACTGGCTCCAGCACAGGCAGGGAACGAGCAAGATCATCACGAACCAGCATCGGTTCCATTTCATGAGTCATCCTCAAGCTATCGAGATAACGACTTTGGAAATCACAAAAGGCAGGAAGTCAGCTAAAAAATGACTTGGTAGGCCCGAATGGACTCGAACCATCGACCTCTTCCGTGTCAAGGAAGCGCTCTAACCGGACTGAGCTACGGGCCTGTATCGTGCGATGTGGCTGGCTGCTCAAACGCCTGAGACACACAACCACATCGTGTGATCTTATCACCCTCACGGGCGGATACCCAAATGCGCAAGCGTGCACAGGGGAAATTTCATGTGGTCTTGGAAGCGATGGTCCCGGATCGCCAGCGCTCGACACTTGCAATGTCCCGCCTTAGACAGCGACAATCGTTTCATGCCTGAACATTCTGAGCAGGGCGATCGCGACGGTTCGGCGCAAACATCGGCTCATGGTCCATTTTCTGCTGGATCCATGGTCGTGGTGACGCTTGGCAATCCTCGAGATAAATTCTGGGGCAGGATTCTATCCCTAGCGCCGGAAGGACTCAGCGTAAGCGGAATCGAGTTGGCTTCTTTCGAGGATCTGGTGGTGATGGTCAAGGACGGTGAATCATTCAATCCGGCCGTGGTTTTCTTTCCGATGCACCGGATCGAACGCATTGAGCTGGACTTGCCGGATGGCAATCTGCCTTCGCTTTCACAACGCTTTTCGGCGAAGACGGGCCTTGATCCTGCCGTAGCCTTGGGTTCGTCGCTGCCGGGGAGCGATCATGCTGGAGGCGCGTTAGGGGCGTTCGCAGAACAATCTACGGCGACTGCGCGCGCGAAGAAAGAACCGGCATGAAGGTTTCGGAAATCTTCACCGCGCCGAATCAGCTCACGCTGCTGCGGATGGTTTTCGTTCCCTTTATTGTGATTGAACTAGTGGATGGCCGCTATTTGCGGGCATTGCTGCTCTTCGTGATTGCGGGATTCAGCGACGGATTGGATGGGCTGTTAGCACGCCAGTTGCACCAGCAGACCTTGCTGGGACAGTATCTCGATCCCATTGCGGACAAACTGCTATTGAGCACGCTGTTCCTTGTGCTCTCGATCCTGCGCAAGATTCCGTGGAAGTTTACCGTGCTGGTTTTCAGCCGTGATATCTCGATTCTTGCCGCGAGCGCCGTGCTGTTTGCGATTGCCGGGCTGCGCAATTTCCGGCCAAGCATCTTCGGCAAAGCGAACACTTTTTCGCAGATTGCTGCAGTGTTTTTCGTTATGCTGTCCGCCGTGGCATCGGCGCGGTGGATTTTGATTTCGCGTATCGTCTTCTTGCGGGCCACTTTCGCCTTCACGATCGTTTCGGCCCTGCATTATGTCTTTCTCGTGCAGAATCGGCTGAAGTCGCACGTTCATGCGCTTCCCGCGCAGCCTGCCGCGGGCGCGCAAAGCTTGTGACTGAGAGGGCGAGCAATCGAAGGTACTGTTGACCCCTTTTCTCGCATCCCCCTAGAATTGAAGGTTCGCGCCTGAATCCGAACCATCTATGGCCCTACGCCTTTACAACACCATGTCGTCGCAGGTCGAAGAATTCCGTACGCTGCGCGATAACGAAGTCCGCATGTATGCTTGCGGTCCGACCGTGTATGACTACGGCCACATCGGCAATTTTCGCACCTTTATTGCGGTCGATATGCTGCAGCGGTTTCTGCGCCAGTCCGGCTACAAGGTGCGTTACGTGATGAACATTACGGATGTGGATGACAAGATCATCCGAAACGCGGCGCGCGAGGGAGTCACGGTGCAGCAATACACGGCTAAGTATGAGAGAGCGTTCCTTGAAGACTCGGCCATGATCAGCATCGAGCCGCCCAAGTTTGTACGCGCCACCGAACACATTGCAGCCATGGCCGATTTCGTTGCCAAACTGGTTGAGAAGAACATAGCGTACAGAACCGAGGATGGCTCGTATTACTTTCGCATTGCGAGTTTTCCGCAGTATGGAAAGCTTTCGAAGAAAGACTTCGGAGGGATGCGCGACGGCGCGCGAGTGGATGTCGACGAATATGACAAAGACAGTGCCCGAGATTTTGCGTTGTGGAAGGCGCCTAAGCCCGGTGAGGCGTTTTGGGAGACGTCCATCGGGCCGGGACGGCCTGGCTGGCATCTGGAATGCTCGGTGATGTCGATGCAGGAACTGGGCGAGAGCTTTGACCTGCACGCGGGCGGGGAAGATCTTGTGTTTCCGCATCATGAGAACGAGATTGCACAATCGGAGTCGTGCACGGGAAAGACCTTCGCGCGCTTCTGGTTTCATGTCCGCTTCTTGCTGGTCGAGGGCGAGAAGATGTCGAAGAGTTTGGGGAACTTTTATACGCTCCGCGATCTGGTGTTGAAAAACCACAAACCATCTTCGATCCGATATCTACTGGCGTCCGTGCCTTATCGCAACCAGTTGAACTTTACTTTCGATGGACTGAAGCAGGCTGCGGTCTCGGTGGATCGACTGCGCAATTTCCGCCAGCGATTGGTGATGGGAAACTTTGAACCGGGCTGCAACGCGGAAATGCAAGCCTTGGCGAAAGAAGCTGGAGACCGCATCAGAACCTCGCTGGAAGATGACCTCAATACAGCCCAGGCGCAGGCTGCCATTTTTGAGATGGTGCGTAAAGCGAACTCGGCATTGGATGCCGGGCAGCTTAAGAGAGCAGACGTTGAGCCGCTTCTGAATGCGCTGCAGAGGTTCGATGAAATTTTTGCCGTGATTGAAGACGACGATGCATCCAAGATGAAGCAGGTGTTCGATTGGGCGCGAGCGGAAGGGCGGGAACAGGATGTAAGCGCCGGGTTACAGGAAGCCGTGCAATCCGGCCAGTTTTCGGATTCCGATATCGAACGGAAAATTGCTGAGATGGAGGCAGCGCGGCGCGGCCGCGACTTCAAGGTTTCCGATGCTCTGCGCTCTGAGCTTGTGACCGCTGGAATTCTTATTGAGAATACGAAAGACGGCGTACGCTGGAGAAGAAAGTAATTTACGATCCGTTGGCCGTCGCGGTTCAACCCTGCGCCTATGAAATCGTTCGATGAATATCTGATTGATGCCGAGGTAGCCCACGGACATTTGTGTGCGGGACAGGTACTGGGCGTGCGGTTGGCGATGCTCGGCCTTGCAAAGCTCGGCATCGACGATCCGGCAGGGAAAGACCGAAAGCGGCTCGTCACGTTTGTTGAGATCGATCGCTGCGCTACTGACGCAGTTGCAGTGGTTACCGGCTGCCGTTTGGGAAAACGTGCGCTAAAGTTTCGCGACTGGGGCAAAGTGGCGGCAACTTTCGTGGATGTGAGCGCGGGCAAGGGCGTCCGGGTTGCTGCCAAAGAGTCTTCCAAAGCGCTCGCCCGAGAGATGCATCCGGAGATTGCGGACAAAAATCAGCAGCAGATGCTTGCTTATCGCGAGATTACCGACGATGATCTTTTCACCATTCAATGGGTGAAGGTTGATTTAGCTCCCGAAGAGTTTCCCGGATACAAAGGCGAGCGCATCGTCTGCGAGGCTTGCGGCGAAGGGATCAACTTCCGGCGGGAAGTGCACGTTGGTGGGAAAATTCTTTGCCGGGCCTGCGCCGGAGACTGTTATTACCAGGCGGTCTAAGACGACTGCTCGTAGGCATAGGCCGCGCGCAAGATCGTAGCTTCGTCAAAATGCTTCCCTAGAATCTGCAACCCGATCGGCAGCTTTTTGTTCGTTTCGCCGCAAGGAATGGAGATGCCAGGAATGCCGGCCAGGTCGGCGGTCACGGTATAGATGTCGGCAAGATACATAGCGAGCGGATCATTCGACTTTTCGCCGAGGCAAAATGCAGCCGTGGGGCTGGTTGGGGTCACGATCGCATCCACTCTACGGAAAGCTTCCTCGAAATCGCGGGTAAGCAGGGTTCGCACTTTCTGGGCTTTCAAATAATATGCGTCGTAGTAACCGGCGCTGAGCGCATACGTGCCGAGCATGATGCGGCGCTTCACTTCCGCGCCGAAGCCTTCGTCACGCGTCCAGCGGTACATTTCCGAAAGCGACTTCACTCCCGCGGCGCGATGGCCGTAGCGCACGCCATCGTAGCGGGCCAGGTTCGCGGACGCTTCTGCCGTTGCAATTATGTAATACGCTGGAATTGCGTAGGGAGTATGCGGCAGTGAGACTGGCACGATTTCGCAACTGAGGCTTCTGAATTTGTCGATTGCGGATTCGACCGCTTGTCGAACCTCGTCGTCCAAGCCATCTCCGAAATATTCTTTTGCAACACCGAGTTTCATCCCGCGTAGCGGTCTGTCTAGCTCGGCCGGATAGTCTGGCACAGGCAAGTCCGCTGAAGTGGCATCCATCGGATCGCGGCCGGCAATTGTGTGCAGAACGATCGCCGCATCCTTTACCGTTTTGGTGAGTGGCCCAATGTGATCGAGAGAAGAGGCGAAGGCGATTAATCCGTAGCGCGAAACGCGGCCGTAGGTTGGCATCAATCCCACGACGCCGCAAAACGATGCCGGTTGGCGAATTGAACCGCCTGTGTCGGAACCTAGCGCAGCTACGGCCATATCCGCGGCGACCGCGGCGGCTGATCCGCCTGACGAGCCCCCTGGTACGCGGCTCGGATCACGCGGGTTGTGGACGGGATGGAATCCGGAGTTCTCGTTCGAAGAGCCCATGGCGAACTCGTCGCAGTTCGTCTTACCGAGTACGACTGCGCCGGCGGCTTCCATGCGCGCCACGGCGGTGCAATCGTACGGCGGGATGTAGTTACTCAGGATCTTCGATCCGGCGGTCGTTCGAACTCCGCAGGTGGACATTACATCCTTGACCGCGACGGGCACGCCAGCAAGTGGGGGCAATGGCTTGCCTTCGGCAGCCATGCGGTCGATTCGATCCGCCTGCGTTACAGCGCGCTCTTTGCAGAGCGTTAAGTAAGCGCCGATCTGTGTATCTTCGTTTTCTATGCGCGCATAGTAGGACTCCGCGAGCGAAAAAGCAGTCACTTTCCGCTCTCGAACGGCGGATCGCGCGGCATCGATATTTAGCTGGTGCAATTCCATTTCGATTTCGACGAATGCTTGCGAACTCCAGGAAAGGCTTTTTCGAGCGGCGAACCGATTGGAAGCAGAGGTGCTCTTTTCTATCTCTCGATCACCTTCGGCACGCGAAAGAACGTTCCATCGGAATCAGGCGCATTTTCGAGTGCAACTTCCTGCGGCAAGGATTTACGAAGCCCCTCGAGAATATCTTCGCGAGTCGCGTAGGCAAACCGGTCACTTCCCTGCTCTGCTCCATCAATACGGTAGCGATCGGAAACCTGGGCCATAGGCTCCACATTCGAGGTGTCGAGTTCGTTGAGCCGGTCGACGTAATCGAGAATCGAGTTGAGATCTCTCACCATTCCGATGCGCTCGGCGGCGGAAAGCTCCAGATTGGCCAGATCGGCGACGTAGGCGACGTCTTTTTCCGTGACTTTCATTTTTCCGGCGCTTCCCTGCGGATCACAAAATCGATTCTCTCCACCTTTTGTCCGGCGTATCGATTCAGAAGCGCGAGATAGCGTGGAGCAAGGTTCTGCATTTCTTGTTTCCATCCTCCGTCGGGAACTTCGACGCTCAATACGGCATTGGCAAAGCGCAAAGCGCAGGTGCGCTCCGCTACTGTCGAACCACATACCAGAGGCCAGGCGAGAAGCGGGGCATCGGCTTGCGGCGCTCGCCGCAGCGATCCCACCACGATTTTTTCGAGACCCGATCCTACCTGCTGCAGAATGCACCCCTCAGAATTGCTGCCATTCATTGCGGCGCGGCGACTCCGATTTTAACATTCCGTTCTGAGATCGGTTCATGATTCCAGCGGAAACTGGCGTGTGACATACTTCAGGGCGGCATCACGCGAGAGCAGTTGGCCTTCGAGTTGGGCGTCTTCCACCGCATCCAGAATCTCACGAAACCTTGGCCCCGGCTGATATCCGGCGGCAATCAAATCATCGCCACTGATCAACGCGCTGGGACGGAACTGTTCCACGGGGATTTCTGCCAGCTTCTTCTGCAGGAATTCATACGTGCTCAGATTGCCATGACTGGCAAGGCTGTCGGCGCGGTGCAGAGCGAGATGTTCCTCGAAGCCGGGCAGGCGCATGAATCTCTTCAGGGTCGACTCTTTCATGCGGCTGACGTGGCCGAAGCGCATGTGATTGTCTACGAGAACGAGAACCTGCGCCGTGTCTTGTTTCGAGAACCTGAGGCGCTCGCAGATTTCCTCGGCAATCTTCACTCCCACGTCCACGTGGTCGTCGAATCGAATGCGATCGGGGGCTACACGGAAGGTTGCGGGCTTGCCCACGTCGTGCAGCAGCGCGCCCCAGGCGAGCGTGGGCGGGCAAGGCGAAGGCAGATGATCCAGCAGTAATAGCGTGTGCACAAAGACATCGCCTTCAGGATGAAACTCTGGGGGCTGTTGAACGCCTTTCATTTTGGAAATTTCGGGAAGCACTTCATCAAGTAGCCCGGTTTGATCCAACAAGAGAAGCGCCCGCCGAGCATGGCCCTCGGTGAGCATTTTCGTTAGTTCATCGCGAACGCGCTCGCGCGATACTAGTTGAATTTCGGTGGCATGGCGCTGAATGGCGGCTAGCGTCTCGGGCTCGATTTCATACTCGAAGCGGGCCGCGAAGCGGACGGCGCGCAACATGCGTAATTTGTCTTCGGCAAAACGCCTGTCAGGAGCGCCGATGGCGCGAATTCGCCTGTCTCGCAGGTCGTCGCGGCCGCCGACGAAATCGAGCACTTCACCTGCAACCGGATCGAGCATCATGCCGTTGATCGTGAAGTCACGGCGAACCACATCTTCCTCAGGATTCTGGCTAAATCGCACTTCGTCGGGATGGCGGCCGTCCGAGTATCCGATATCGCTGCGGAAGGTCGCCACTTCGATCGTTTGAGCTTTCGAGCTTGCAGTCGCACGCACCTCTTCCGGGACTGGGACTAGAACAACGCCAAACTGCTCTCCCACCGCGTAGGTTTCGGGAAAGATCTCCATTACCTGTGATGGCGTAGCGTTTGTGGCGACGTCGTAATCGGCGGGTTCGCGGTTCAATAACAGATCGCGAACGCATCCGCCTACGAGATAGGCTTGAAAGCTGTGCTGGCGTAGCGTTTTGATAATCGAGATGGAAAATTGTTTGCTCATGCGCGGATAGCCCGGCAAAATTCATCATACCGCGGAGATTTTGAGATTGTGGGTGCGGATGCGAGTAGGACTACAGAAAAATCACAACGCCCCGCGGTCCACTCCGGCTTCTTCCTTGTTGACTGTCTTATAGGCCCATGCCATGCGCGGCGTGTTGTGGGATATGCCAATTTGCCCTTTTGCGTTCAGCACGATGATGCCGCCATGGCCGTCCAAACGCTGTTTCAGGTAATTGATCGCTTCCTGCGCGGCCCACTCCGGGAGATTGCCTGCCGCTACGCGGTCGGCTGTCCACTTTGCCAGGACCAGCTTCATAATGGGCTCGCCCCATCCCGTAGTCGAGACTGCGGCGCTGGAATTATCGGCATAGCAGCCACAGCCGATCAGGGACGAGTCACCAAGGCGGCCAGGAGCTTTGTTGAGAGTTCCTCCTGTCGAAGTCGCGGCAGCGATATTGCCGTCGCGATCGAGCGCAACCGCGCCGACAGTGTCGTGCGAGATGGTTGGAGCGAAAAGGTCGTCGCCGTGGCCGGCAGTATCGCGTTGATATTCGTGCAGGCGTTCGACCTCGCGGGGAATGACAAGGTCTTCGTTACGGCAAAGCTTGATGCCATGCTCGGCTGCGAACTGCTCCGCGCCTTCGGCGACGAAATAAACGTGTGGACTCTCGCTTAGAATCTTGCGTGCCGCCCGAACGGGATTCGCCAATCGTTCCACGCAGCCGACGCCCCCGGCGCGAAGCGTAGCACCGTCCATGATTAGAGCATCAAGCTGGACTTTGCCATCGCGGTTGAGGAAGCTTCCGCGCCCGGCGTCGAAGGTTTCGTCGTCTTCCATGATGACGACGGCTTCTTCGATCGCATCGAGGGCCGCGCCGCCGCGCTCCAGCACGCGCCAGCCGGCGGTCAGGGCGTTGCGCACGCCGCGGATGTGCTTTTCGACCATGTCATCAGGCATGGACCATGCGCCGCCGTGGACAACTAGGACAGGATTCGTCGACAAAAAGGACTTCTCCGGTGGATTTCGTTCTTAAGGCTGAAGGCACAGTCTAGCATTCGGCTCTGATTGCGGTTGGGGAAGCGCGCGGAGCCGAACTGATTGTGCCTCAACAAGTTCTTTGATCCCTAGGCGGCCTTGGCGGGGACTTGGGGATCCTGCGTTCGAGTCCAGGTGTAGCGCATGCGATGAATTACCGTAAGTGTCGATAGAACGGCGATGATCCATAGCACGGGGGCCATGCGGTTGAACAGCGCACCGATAATTACCAACACCAACCGTTCAGGCCGTTCCATGAAGCCTACGCGGCAGGACCCGATGAGCGACTCAGCGCGGGCACGGGTATAGCTCACCATGATCGCGCTGACCATCACAAATGCGGTGAGGACCACATAGAAAAAACGGTCGCCGCGGGCGTAAAAAACCAGGAGGCCGAGAAACTGTGAGGCGTCGCTGTAGCGATCGATTACCGAATCGAAAAACGCTCCGAAGCGGGTTACCCGGTTGGTGGCGCGGGCAACCTGGCCATCTACTAGATCAAAAAAGCCGGAACCGATAATCACGAGGCCGGCGTAGAAGAACAATCGACGTTGGGTGTACGCGGTGGCGGAGCCGAATAAAATCGCCGCCCAGGTGTTCACTACCAGCCCCATGAACGTGAGCACGTTGGGATTGATGCGCGACAGAGCGAGCCAGCGAACGATGGTGTCGAGCAGCACACCGCAGGCGCGGCCGAAGGCGCTCGTCCAGGAATGGTTCGCCATCAGGCTTGCGCTTTCTCGGGATCGGGTTCGTCGTGGATCGTGGTCAAGCTTAGGATTTCCAGCTCCCGCTTGCCGTTCGGAGTAATCACGATGGCTTCGTCGCCAACTTTCTTGTTCAGAAGGGCGCGGCCAATTGGAGATGTGGTCGAAATCTTGCCGGCGCCGACATCCGACTCCTCGCTGGTGACCAGCTTATATTCCATTTCCTCGTTCTTAGTGCTGTCGTAGACTTTCACCGTGGAACCCAGCCCCACTTTGTCCTTGGGGATGTTGTTCATGTTGGTCAGGGAGAGATCGGCGAGGCGCTTGCCGAGCTGGCGGAAGCGCGCCTTGACAAACTCCTGGCGCTGCTTGGCCATGTGATACTCGGCGTTCTCGCTCAGATCGCCGAGCGCGGCGGCCCGTTTGATCTCTTTGGGCAACTCGTGAACGAGTTCGTGCTCGAGCGCGTCAACTTCTTCCTGCAATTTCTTTCTGAGTTGGTCAGTCATGCGTAAAAAGGCAACTTTTTAAATTATAAACCGGCTCTCCCGACGCAAGGACGAGGTCGCTTGAAATAAACGAAAAACCCGATCTCAAGCCGGGAAGCGGTTTGAGATCGGGCCTGTGATTCACCGGAAGGCCGGTGAGATAGTTAGTCGGTGGTCCCGGTGCCGATGATGCCAAACGACAGGGCGGCGCAGCCGGTGGTTGAGACTTCGCAATCATTCGCGTAGTCGAAGCCGAAGTACAAAGAGTTGAAGAATCCCTCGTCAGCAGGCTCAAGAGCGCCGTAGCGATTCAGGCCGTTAGTGCTGCTGAAGTAGTACTGGGCGATGCTGCAGCTGCTGTTGCCGCTGTCGGTGCACTGCGGGGTGATGTTCAGCCAGTAGCTGCCAGCCGAAAGAGTGACGGCCGGGCTGATTTTCACCTTCAGTGTGTACTCAGTAAGGCCGAACGGGGAACGACCGGTCGGAATAAAGCTGGTGCCGGAGGTGGTCGAAGTTCCGGAAGCAACCGTGGACCCGCCGCTGCCTTCGCTAACGCCGCTGGCAATAGCCCAAGGAGAGGTGCTCGGGTCGAGGCCGTCATAACCATCGGCCAGGGTATTGATGAATGCACCGTCCACCGTCCAGGTTTGGCCGGCGGGCACTGTGAACGCGCCCCACACTGTGGTGTCGGAAACAAGAAGGGTATTCTCGTTCGCGAAGCCATTGTCGTTGGGAGCGTCGGGGTTATTGTCGCCACCGTAGAAGAGGCAGCTCGGAGAGCAGTAGGACGGTGGGGTCAGCGCCGGAAGCCCGACTGGATACTTTTGTGGAATTTTGCTCTTGCTAATAACCAAAGCCGAGTGGCCCTTGGTACCGGTCTTAGCAAAAGCAGTTGCGGCGAGAAGCGATGCTACCACTGCAATCGCGAGAAGCGTTTTTTTCACTGTGTTCCTCCTGATTTTTTTAACTGATGTTTTACTGAGAGTAGTGGTTCGGCAGATTGTGCCTTTCGATTCTTCGTGGAAACCGGAAGTGCACTGGGACCGAATCCTAACTCGCCTGAAAATAAAGTCAAGCGAAATCGAGCGCTGGACGCGGGATTTTGGTGATGTGAAATGTTCGCGCTAAAAATGTTGCAAGATTCTTCACAATTGGATGGGAGTGAAAACTTCTGCACAGCGCAGCATACGGGAAGTGCTGTATTGCAGTGGGCGGCGATGCGAGTGGCGAGGGAGCAAACCGAAACTCCTCCTGCCGCGCGGACATTGGCAACCTCAACCCTCCCGAATCGGTCCTCGTGGCTTTCCAAATTCGACATTTTCTACGGTCCACCCGAGACGAGATGGGTAGCATAGTTTCCAGGTGGTTTGATGATCCCGAGACGCACTGTGCAAGCCGCGCTTCGTATCTTGGACTGGCTGGCCGCGCGTACTCTGCCGCCGCAAGAAGGTCCTGCCCACCAGAATACCGGACGCCGCGGCGAAGAGGCGGCATACTTCCATCTGCGAAAGCTCGGTTACACGATGGTGGCGCGAAATTTTCGTTCGCCACGCTGCCGGGGAGAGATCGACCTGATCGGATGGGACAAAGATGTGCTCTGCTTTGTGGAAGTGAAGACTCGCAGCACACGCGACGTAAAACCGGGAGAAGCGGCCGTGGACCGGCACAAGCGGAGTGAAGTGGCGGCGGTGATCAGAGATTACCTGCGCCAGCTTCCACCTTCGTGTCAATGGCGCTTCGATATAGTAAGCGTATACTATGACCGTTCAAGCCAGCCGAGGATTGAAGTGTTTCGCAGCTCCTCGCTGACGGCTTAGATTGAAATTTCGTCATCCTAAAAATGGCAAGAGGTTCGTTGCGTGCCTGAGTTAAGAAAAGATCCGATTGTTGGCCGGTGGGTAATTATTTCTACAGACAGGGCCAAACGTCCTACGGATTTTGCCCGCGAGAATGTGAAGCTAAAGGGCGGTTTTTGCCCGTTTTGCTATGGAAATGAGGGCAAGACGCCGCCCGAGATTCAAGCCTACCGGCCTGGGACAAACGGCGGCCCGGCATCGCAGCGCGATACGCCCGGCTGGACAGTGCGCGTGGTGCCGAACAAGTTCCCGGCACTGGGGATCGAGGGCAACCTGAATCGCCAGGCCGAGGGCATGTTCGACCGCATGAATGGCATCGGGGCGCATGAGGTGATCATCGAAACGCCGGATCACAACGCAAGCTTGGCCACGCTGCCTCCAAAGCGCATTGAAGATGTGCTGTGGACATTTCGGGATCGCATTCTCGATCTCAAAAAAGACCGGCGGTTCAAATATATTTTGCTGTTCAAGAATCACGGCGAGGCAGCAGGAGCTTCGCTCGAACACGCGCACTCGCAGCTGATCGCACTACCGATTCTGCCGATCAATGTGACTCAAGAGCTGGAAGGCGCGAAGCAATATTTTCTCTACAAAGAGCGTTGCGTCTTCTGCGACATCATCCGGCAGGAGACTGAAAATGGAAGCCGGGTTGTGGCCGAGAACGAAAATTTCCTGACCATCGCTCCGTATGCTCCGCGTTTTCCATTCGAGACGTGGATTCTGCCGAAGTCGCATGAGTCGGCGTTTGAAAATTCGTCATCGCACATGTTCGAGAATTTGGCCAGGGCTTTGAAGACGCTTCTGATCAAGGCCGACCGCGTGCTGGATAATCCGCCGTATAACCTGGTGGTGCACACTTCTCCGGCGCAGGATCCTTCCAATGACCACTACCACTGGCACATTGAGTTCATGCCCAAGCTGACGAAGACGGCGGGATTCGAGTGGGGCACTGGCTTCTATATCAATCCGACGCCGCCCGAGGAAGCGGCGAAATTCTTGCGCGAAGCCAGCGTGGAAGAACCGGTTCCAGTAACGGTTGGGTAGCTCAAGACTCCACGTCAATAAAATTAGGGCACGGCTAACGCCGTGCCCTTTGCAGTTGGATAGAGAGAGGCTGATGGCGGCGGGCGACGGACGCTACTGCGTGGCTCCCGCTGCAACAGCAGCAAGGCCAGAGTAGTCCAGCCGCGCTGGGAAATTGTCATGAAAATGTAAAAACTGCCGGGGCTAGTCACGCCTGCTCGCACTGACTCTAGCTTTGGGTGCGGTCCTGGAATTCTTCGTGCCACGCCATCTGGATGGCTTCTAGTTTGCCTTCGTTCGAAGCACCTGGATCGCCCTTGAAATCGGGCAGAGCTGTCACGTAGCGATGCAGGTCGGTAAAGCGAACCGTAAGCGGATCGACATCGGCATGCGCTTCGGAGAGAAGAATGCCAATGTCTTCGGCATCGTCCCAGGTTAGGGGTTTGGGCATAAAAGTCCTTTGTCGCAGGTTTCAAGGTTTCAGAGTTTCGAGGTTGCGAGCATGTGGGCTTTACCTAGTCAACTTTGAAACTCTTTCCTAGTGATGCTCTTCCGAGATGTAATTTCGATTCCAGGCCGGAATCTCGACCACAACCTTGCCGGGCTTCGTGATCTGTACCTGGCAGCCGAGACGCGAGTTTAACTGCAGATCGGCGGCCATGTCCAGACGGTCGGCTTCGTCATCATCCATGGGAGAGAGATTTTCGGCGCCCTCTTTGATCCAGACATGGCAGGTGGTGCAGGCGCAATTGCCGCCGCAGGCGTGGTCGAGCGGGATGCCGTAGTTCAGCGCGACGTCGAGAATCGACTCTTCCTTGCCGTGGTCTTCATAGGGCAGCTTGCCGTGCTCGAACTGCACGGTTTTGCCTTCCGGCAGGAACGTTACCTGTACGGTGTTTTCGCCGGGGGCTTCTTCGGTCAATGTACCGGCTCCTTGTGTTTTTTCTTTGGACATCGATTCCTCACTTGTCAACACTTACTCTTCCCAGTACAGCGATGGGGAGAGGCCATCGCGACAGACGGCGCTACTCGAATTCTGCCTTCGCCATCGGATGCGGAGCGGTTGGGCCTTCGCCCATATCCGTCTCATCCATATTTTTACCTTTCAACGCTGTCGTGACCGCACTATCCATCATTAACTCTGCCAAGCGCATTGTGCCCTGGTTTAGCGCATCGATGGCTTTGCGAATTGCCTGATAATCGTCTTCCGACTTCACCGCGATTAACGCTTTTTCCATTTTCGCGATGTTTTTCTTTTCTTCGGTTGTCAGCACAGCCCATGCGGGACTTTTCTTTCCTTTGTCGAGCGCGGCCATAATTGTTGCCGCCTCGTTACGCGCCTCTATTACCTGACGCTGCCGGAAGTCTTCCTCTGCACTGTCGAAGGAGTCGAGAATCATACTCTCGACCTGCTCGTCAGTGAGGCCGTAGCTGGGCTGGACTTGAATTTCGGCTTCTTTGCCGCTGCGTTGCTCACGGGCGGAAACATGCAGGATGCCGTTGGCGTCGATGAGGAACTTGACTTCGATGCGCGCCATCCCTGCGGCCATTGCCGGAATGCCCTTGAGATCGAATCGGGCTAGCGAACGGCAATCCTTCGCCAGTTCGCGCTCGCCTTGCAGCACGTGAATGGCGACATTCGCCTGGCCATCGACCTGCGTGGTGTAAAACTGTGTGGCCGATGCGGGAATCGTTGAGTTGCGCAGGATGATCTTGTCGGTGACGCCACCCGCGACCTCGATGCCAAGCGAGAGCGGTGTCACATCCAGTAGGAGCATGTTCTCAGTGGCTACCGAGCCGCCGCCGAGGATATTCGCTTGCACAGCTGCGCCTAAGGCAACTACTTCATCAGGATTCAGGTCCGTGTGCGGCCCACGCTGGAAGAGTTCTTTCACGAGGGCACGAACTTTGGGAATGCGCGTCGATCCACCGACGAGGACAACTTCATCGATTTGTTCCGGCTTTAAACCCGCGTCTTTCATCGCTTGCTTGCAGGGGCCGACGGTTTTGTCGATAACGGGCTGAATCAACTGCTCGAACTGATCTCGCGTAATCTGACGCAAGTAGCGCTTGCCCCCCGGCAGTTCAATATCGAGTTTTGTAGAGGCCTGAGAGGAAAGTGCGATTTTCGCTTCGATCACTGCTTTGCGGACAGTCTGCACCACCTCGGGGTTGCGACGAAGGTCGAGGCCAAGATCGCCCTGAATATCGTCGAGCGCGATTGTGATCAGCAGATTATCGATGTCGTCGCCGCCGAGGTGCGTGTCGCCGTTGGTGGCAACAACTTCAAAGATGCCATCGTGAAGCTTGAGGATCGAGATGTCGAATGTACCGCCGCCGAGGTCGTATACGGCGACGATTCCATTTTGCTTTTTGTCGAGACCGTAGGCTAAGGACGCGGCAGTCGGTTCGTTCACCAATCGCAAGACTTCTAATCCGGCAATGCGGCCTGCGTCTTTTGTGGCCTGACGTTGCGCGTCGTTAAAATAAGCCGGTACAGTTATGACGGCCTGTGTGACCGGCGCTCCGAAGAAGCGTTCAGCATTGCGTTTGAGCTGGCGGAGGATGAGCGCGGAAATTTCCGGCGGCGTGAATGTCTTTTTGCCGAGCTTGATACGTAGGACTTCGCCCGGTTGCAGATCCGCTGCCAGGCGGAATGGGAAGAACTTCAATTCATCCTTCACATCGTCAACGCCCCGCCCCATAAGGCGTTTGATCGAGTAAACCGCGCGCTCGGGATCTGAAATCAGAGAATTGCGGGCGGCGTTGCCGATGACTGGCTGATTATTCTGATCCAGAGCAACGACGGATGGAACAAGATTGGAGCCATCCTCGCCGGGAATTACGACAGGGATCTCCCCTTGCATGAAGGCCACGAGAGAGTTCGTCGTGCCGAGGTCGATTCCGACAATGCGATCAGTAGTCATTGCATTCAAATTTGAAGTCTAGCAATTGGCAGTTAGCCGAAGACTAATTGCTAATTGCTAACTGTCAATTGCTAGTCGCTCTCGAGAACTTCACTCACGTCCCGGACCAAGTTGCGGATGTAGTTGCGGCGGTTCAGTACATCCACCATTCTGTCGAGGGCTCGCTTGCGCTCATCTTCAGAAACAACCTGTCCGGCCTGTTCGCGATCCATCAGCGCATCCCAGGTCCTCCAGTAGCCTTGCAGCTCGTGCAGCAGGGCTTCGTACTTTTCTTCGAGTTCCAGCTTCTGGCGGCCGATTTCTTCGATCAGGGCGGGATCGTCCTCGCCCATTTTTTTCTGCATGCGGAGTTCTTCCAACTGCATGTTCAGCTCGAAGACTTCTTCCAGCAGGTCTGGGGGAACGATTTGCTTTTTCGCCTGTCCTGTCGACCGGGCTTGTTCCGTGGCGCTTTTCGATTGCTCTTCCAGTTCCACGCCTTCGAGCTTCAGTAGGTATTGCGTGCGCTTAATGGGATCCTTCAGGGTGCGGTGAGCGTCGTTGAGCAGTGAACTCTGCTGCAGGCTCCATTCCTGTTCCCGGTCACCCGCTCGAGCGTTGAGGTCGGGATGCAGTTTGCGGCTCAAACCGTAAAAATCCTTGTCCAGCGCTGCGACTTCGATATTTAACTTTCGTGGCAAGCCGAAGAAAGTGAAATAATCCACCGGCGCGGGCGGCTGCACCTTGCCGCAGGACTCACAAAAGTGCATGGCGCGCATGGTGCCGCACGACCAGCAGGACTGAGTTTCCTCTGGCGCGGGCTTCGCCGTAATCGTGGTTAAAGTTTTGGTCATCATTCTCGACTGCTACCACTCTTCATTCTTTGCCAACACGAACGCATACTCGCACCGGCCTACGCTCTGCTGTGTGGACGAGGGGCGGTCGTTTGTGGCGGGCTTTCGCGGCCGAGGGCGGCCGCACCACAACACCGATCAAGCCGTAAACGAAGTCCCGCAGCCGCACGACTTCGTAGCCTGGGGATTCACGAAGACGAATCCCTGCTGCATCAGCGTTTCCTGGTAATCGAGGGTCATGCCGTGCAGGTAGATGAACGACTTCGGGTCCACGAACACGCGAACGCCTCCGAACTGGAAGATGCGGTCGCGCTCGCGCGGCTGAGTATCGAAGCGAATGTTGTAGCTAAGGCCGGAACATCCGCCGCCTTGCACGCCCAGGCGCAAGCCGCCCTGCTCTGGCGAGATGCCTTCCTTGGCCATGGCGGTCCGCACCTTTGCAACCGCCTTCTCGGTTATGAGAATGCCCTTGGCAGTTGCCTGCGTTGCGGGTTGTTCGGTAGCCGTCGTCATTCGATTCTTAACGCAGTGCCTCAGCGGCTAAAGCCCAACAGAGGCGCAGCGATCACGGCACGACTAAAGTCGTGCCCTTCCTGCGATGCGCCGCGGCGGAAGCCGCGCTCTTTCAAAGCTCAGAGCATCCAGCTCGCGCGAAAGCTTATTGCATCACTGTGGACGCGACCGGCTTTGCGCTTTCCTGCTTTTTCTTCCAGTCGCCGATTGCGGCGCGGATTGCGTCTTCGGCCAACACAGAGCAATGGATCTTTACCGGAGGAAGCGACAGCTCCTTCACGATATCCATGTTCTTGATGGCGAGAGCTTCCTCCACCGTTTTGCCTTTGACCCACTCTGTGGCCAGCGAGGATGAAGCAATCGCGGAGCCGCAGCCGAACGTCTTGAACTTGGCTTCTTCAATCACGTTGGTCTCGCGGTTTACCTTGATCTGCAGCTTCATCACGTCGCCGCACTCGGGCGCGCCGACGAGGCCGGTTCCGACGTCAGTGCTGCTTTTGTCCATAGAGCCGACGTTGCGGGGATTGTTGTAGTGATCGATTACTTTATCGCTGTATGACATTTGGTGTACGCTCCCGAATTCAAAGTTTCAAAGTTTCGAAGGTTTCAACGTTTCAAAGACTCCAAGCTCTCAAGGCTCCACAACGCCACGCGAAACCTTGAAGCCTGAAACTTTGAAACCTTGCTTCCTAGTGTCCCTCTCCAGCCCACTTTACATCCGCCAGATTGATGCCTTCTTTCGCCATCTCGTACAGCGGAGAAAGTTCCCGCAGGCGCTCGACGGTTTCGATAACGCGGTCGGCCACATAATCGACCTCGGCTTCGGTGTTGAAGCGGCCGATACCGAAACGAATGGAGCTGTGCGCCAGATCGTCGCCGGTGCCGAGGGCCTTCAATACATAAGATGGCTCAAGCGTCGCCGAGGTGCATGCCGATCCGCTGGAAACTGCGATGTCGTTGATGCCCATGAGCAACGATTCGCCTTCCACGTAGGCGAAGCTGATATTGAGGTTGCCGGGCAGGCGGTGCTCCATAGTGCCGTTGATATAAGTTTCATCCAGGCGATTCATGATTCGATCGCGCAGCCGGTCGCGCAAGGCACCCAGCTTTGCGGCCTCGTATGACATTTCTTCCGAAGCTATGGCGCAAGCTTTGCCGAGGCCGACGATGCCAGGCACATTGAGCGTTCCCGAGCGCATACCGCGCTCGTGGCCGCCGCCATCGATGATGGCGGAAATCTGCACCCGCGGATTCTTGCGCCGGACATACAACGCGCCGACGCCCTTGGGCCCGTACATTTTGTGGGCGGAGATCGACATCAGGTCGATATTCTGTTTGTTCACATCGATCGGGATCTTGCCGATCGCCTGCGTCGCGTCGGTGTGGAAGATCACCCCGCGCTCGTGGCAGAGCTTGCCGATTTCGGCGACGGGCTGCACGACGCCGATTTCGTTGTTGGCGGCCATGATGGTGACCAGGATCGTCTTGTCATCCATGGCGCGCTTCAGCTCTTCGAGATCGATCAGCCCATTTTTCTGCACTGGCAGGTAAGTAACGCGATAGCCGTGCTTCTCGAGGCGCTTGCAGGTGTCGAGCACGGCCTTGTGTTCGGTAACCGCGGTGATAATGTGATTGCCCTTTTCGCGGTACATCTCGGCCACGCCCTTGATAGCGAGGTTGTCGCTTTCGGTGGCGCCGGAGGTGAAAATAATCTCTTTGGTGGTCGCTCCGATGAGCTTCGCAATGCGCTCGCGGGCGGTTTCCACACCTTCCTCGCCGGCCCAGCCAAAAGAATGATTGCGGCTGGCGGCGTTGCCGAATTTCTCCATGAAAAAGGGCAGCATCTCTTCCAGCACCCTCGGATCCATTGGGGTGGTGGCATGGTTGTCCATATAAATGGGCAGCCTTACTCCCTTGGGAGCTTGGTGCTGCGTGGCTGGCAATTGCTGAGGGACCTTTACATCCGTGCTCATTATTCCTTCTCCTACCTATTGGAGTGCAAATTCTAATATCTGTCGCTTAAGCGAGCGTCACCAGTTCGGCGGACTTTACCGCGACTGTCTCTTCAACTTCCGGCTCTTCCCGCATATGAGAAATCTTGATGCGCTTGAGGACCGCCTCGATGCTTTCATTTACTTTTCGCAACGGCTCGCGAATGTTGCACCGATCACTCTGGCCGCATTCGCCGCGAACGGTCACGCACGAAGTGATGAACAGCGGACCGTCGATCGCCTGAATCACTTCGAAGGCTGAAATCGTATGTGCAGCGCGCGCCAATCGGTATCCGCCATTGGTACCCTGCTGGGAGTGCAGTAAACCAGCCTTAGCCAAGCGCTGCAAAATTTTTGCTAACGCCTCAGGCGGAATCCCAAATGAATCGGCAACGTCTTTAGCGCTGGCGCTTTTTTCGTGCCCATGATCGGCCAAGTGCTTCATGGCCATCAAAGCGTAATCGGCCTTTTTGGTTAGCTTGAGCACTTTGTCCTGGCGAAAGTCCGACCATCCCGGTCGGATATATCTACGACCTTTTTCGTCGTACTTCATTGTACGGCTTGATCGCGAATTGATGCAAGCCTTTGCAGCCAACGGCTAGAAGCAGGAGTGAACGGCAAGAACCGACGATTGATCGGCGATTGTTTCAGTCGGATATCTGGCGAGTGGCCGCTGAATACCGGCCAGAGGTAATCGAAATTCCGTAAACAGGAAAAATACCAAGAAGTGCTTGACATCTGATAGGGCAGGGCTAAAATACCGGGAAATTCCCGCGAATCGATCCCTTTACCGTTTCGAAGAGGGCGACGCTTCCGGATTTATGAGCGCAAAGCCGTTTCCCCAGCCGCCCGACGCCTCGAATCGACCTTGTAAGCACCCGCGCGTGCAGATTGTAAGCCGCGACGAAGACGCCGAATTCGTGGAATGCCTGGAGTGCCGTGAGGTCTTCGAGTCCAGCGAACTGAAAGACATTGGCATCGAAGAGCGCGCTGAAGGCGAAAACCCGGATTTCTAGGCAAGAATTCCGGGCACCGCTGAAAATCGCAATATTCCACAGATCACGAAGGTAACTAATAACGCGCATTCCTGCTTGGAGTCGGCCTGTCTTCGCTGCTAGTCTGCGGAAACGGGGGCGTGCGTTTCGCACGTGATACACAGATGCCTGCGGTGGCACTGGTGGTTGATGATTCGATGCTGATTCGCTACACCGTTTGCCGCTCGCTGACGGAGCGCGGCTTTAAGGTGGAGTCTGCGACCAATGGCCTGGAAGCGTTGGAGATTTTGGCCCGGGTGCGGCCGGACCTGGTTGTGACCGATATGCAGATGCCAAAAATGTCGGGCAGCGAATTGATTACCGCTCTCAAAAAGAATCCGGACACCGCGAATATTCCCATTATTATTGTGGCCGGCCGCGCCAGCGGCTTCGACGAGAACGAAAAGCGCGCCGACTTTGCCATTTACAAGGACATCGATATTCAGTGCCAGCTGGGTAAGGCCCTGGATGCGGTTATGGGCAAAGGGCAGGGCGCAGGCAAGTAAGAATCTCCCGGCTCTACCCTGCTAGCGCAAAGCTAGATTTGCTTCGGCAGAAAAATCCATTGCGGCGAAATCTTTAGCTAGAAACTTCGGATAAGCTGCGGCCGCGATCATCGCCGCGTTATCTGTAGAGAGCGGCCGCGAAGGAAAATACACTGGCACGCCCTGCTCTGCTCCACTGCGTTCGAATGTCGCACGTAATTCGTTGTTTGCCGCTACTCCGCCGGTGACAAAAAGCGTGGCTGCATCGTAATCGCGGGCGGCGGCAAGAGTTTTGCCGACCAGATCCTCCACGATTGCGCGCTGAAATGAAGCTACCAGGTCGAGCGTCTTACGGTCGCAATGAGCAAGCACATCTTCGAAGTTGGGCTTCGAAATTCCTGCCAGGGCTTTGTGCCGCGCTGCAATCGAATCGCGCATGCCATGGACTTCGACGTAGCGCAGTACTGCGGTCTTTATCCCGCTGTAGGAGAAATCGAAGCGCCGACGATCGGTGCCGAGGTCTTTTTGTTGACGGTGCTCGCGCCGATCGCGATGCTTGATTTGTGCGGGCGGAAATTTTACAGCCGTGGGGTCGCCGAGCGGCGCAAGGCGGTCGATGATCGGGCCTCCGGGATAGCCCAGCGCAAGCAGTTTGGCCACCTTATCGAAAGCCTCGCCGGCCGCATCGTCGCGCGTGTGGCC
>Ga0116125_1000082_pt1 | contig 36369 bp, 26 predicted proteins | sample June2015DPH_16_1_2_FD_89729 | JGI IMG/M metagenome (GOLD analysis project Ga0116125, IMG submission 89729) | Peatland microbial communities from SPRUCE experiment site at the Marcell Experimental Forest, Minnesota, USA - June2015DPH_16_10 | ecosystem: Environmental > Terrestrial > Soil >...
AGGGGAGCGTTCTTCAAATGGTGAACCACGGCATCTCGACCGGAATGCTCTTTCTCCTGTTCGGCGTCATTTATGATCGGCGCCATACGCGCAACATCGATCAATTCGGCGGCCTCACCAAGCCGATGCCGGTCTATGCCACACTATTCATGGTGGCGACTCTCGCGAGCATCGGATTGCCGGGTACCAACGGCTTCATCGGTGAATTCATGGTGATCACCGGCGCGTTCGCGTCCAAAGCACTCGGGCATTTCGCCGGCATCCAGGCGGCTGGCGCCGCCATCGGCGTGATTCTCGGTGCCGTCTACATGCTGATGGTCGTCCAGAAGATGTTTTTCGGTCCAATCACCAAAGAGGAGAACCGACACCTTCACGACATGTCACCGCGCGAGCTCGTAGCCGTTGCTCCGCTGGCGATGATGATTTTCGTCATCGGGCTATTTCCGAATATCTTTCTCGCCCAGATCAAGGGCGCAGCCGCCCGCGTTCAAGACGACGTCGAGGCCCGGTTGGACGCGAATCCGGGCCCAAGATTCTACGAGGGACCGCTGAAACTCGCGCCGCCCCGCCCGGAGGACCCCCGCGTCGGGTCTCCTGCTCCGGCCGGCGGCGCGCACTGAGGACGCGCCATGACGATCGCTCTCGCACTCTCCCCGCTGCTCGTCGTCGGTCTTGGCGCGCTTGCCTTGATGATGGTCGAGGCCTTTTCCACCCATCTTTCGGGCTTTGCTCTCGGCGCCGCGGTCATTCTGTTTGCAGGCGGCGCTGCGGCTGGGGTCGTGTGGCTGTTCGGGGTCGAGCACCTCAGCGGCATCGAATCGGTCTCACCATGGCTGATCATCGATGATTTCACGCTATTTTTCGACATCTTGCTCTGCCTTGGCGCCGGCATTGCCGCTCTGCTTGCGGGCGGCTACTTGCGGGAGCATCGCATCGATCGCGGCGAATTTTACGCGCTGCTGCTCTTCGCGACCGTCGGCGCCATGACGCTCGTGTCGGCCGGCGACGCGCTCACGCTCTTTCTCGGCCTCGAAACCATGAGCATTGGTGCGTACGCAATGACTGCGTTCCGCCGCTCCAGCCCACGCGCGGCCGAGGGCGCGCTCAAGTATTTCTTGCTCGGATCGTTCGCCGCAGCCGTCCTCCTCTACGGCTTCGCGCTGATCTACGGGGCCACCGGGCATACCGACTTGATGGGGATCGGCGCAGCAGCCCATACGGCCGCCGGACGCAGCCCGATGCTCGTCATCGGAGTCGCGTTGGTCCTCGTCGGGATTCTCTTTGAGGTGAGCGCCGTCCCGTTTCACGCTTGGGCGCCCGATGCTTACGAAGGGGCGCCGACGCCCACGACGGCATTCATGGCCGTCGCGGTGAAGGCAGCCGCGTTCGCGATGCTTCTCCGCGTCCTCTTGCTGGCAGTTAGCGACGAAGCGTGGAGGTCGTGGGGCAGCGGATGGCCTCCCGTAGTCGCCGGACTGGCGGCGGTGACGATGACGGTCGCGAACCTCGTCGCCGGCCGGCAGGAGTCGGCCAAGCGCATGCTCGCGTACTCAAGCATCGCGCACGCGGGGTACGCGCTGGTCGGTGTAACAGCCATCGGACGAGTGCCTGCCGAGGCGACGGCGAGCGTCCTCTACTATCTGCTGGGGTACGCGGTGTCGACCGCTGGCGCCTTCGGGACGCTCGTTCTCTGTGGCAGCTACGGCCGTGAGGCCGTCACGTTCGAGGACTTGGCCGGCATCGGAAAGCGCAACCCGGCCGTCGCACTCGCTTTTTCGCTGTTTCTCCTATCGCTCGCCGGAATTCCGCCTACTGCAGGGTTCTTCGGCAAGTGGTTCGTTTTCAGGGCCGCGATCGACGGTGGGCTTTATTGGTTAGCCCTCATCGCTCTCGTCAACAGCGTCATTGCCGCATACTACTACCTGCGAGTCCTTGTTTACATGTATATGAGAGAGCCGGCCGCCGGAGCAGCGGTTGCCCGTCCAATGCGATCGGGTTACGTGACAGCCGCCCTGCTGGTGAGTGCCGTGCTGGTGCTGGCACTCGGACTCACGCCAACGCATTACCTCGACGCCGCCGTCGACGCGGCCAGCTTCGGACCCAAGGGATGAGAGGACGATGCCGCTCGCGCAGAGCTTGCACGTGTTCTCTCATGTGTTCCTCCGCCATCGTCATCGCCATCCTCGTTGGTACGGCCGCTTGTACGGTTGGCTGCCGCCGTCCCGGCGCAGAGCTCTCCAGCGGCGACTCGGGCGGCTCTGGCGGCTCTTCGGAAGCACGGGTCACCAGTCCTCCGAATGCCCTTCCCCTTCCGAGCAGTAGTGTCGAAGCTCAAGTCAACCCTGCAAAGCTACCGCCATACGACGGCCCGACCGGAAGCGTCGAGGGGTTCGTGTTCGTGAAAGGACCGACCGCGCCCGAGGTTCCGATGCTCGACTTTCGAACTTGCCCCGCGGGGATCGATACCTACTCAAAGCTTTTCCGCGCCGGGCCGGTCAACGACCAAGGTTTGCGCCCCCTGGCGGACGCCGTCGTCGTCGTGACGGGATACGCCGGCTACTACTTGCCCGACAAGAACCCCGTCGCCAGCGTGACGATTAGCGCAAACTGCGGGTACCCCCAGCGCGCTATCGCGATCACATTCGGTCAGCGTCTCGAGATTGCGAACGACTCCAAGTATCCATTTGCGCCTTACCTCGAAGGAACGTTTCAGCCGGCGATCATGATCGCTCCCCCGCGACGCAGCGGCGATCCCGTTAAGCTCTATCCGCCGTCGCCCGGACACTTCCTGATGGCGGATCGAATGCAGTCATTCGTCACAGAGGACATCTACGTCTTGCGCCACCCGCTGCATACCGTAACCGACCTAAGCGGGCACTATCGCATCGACGGGGTACCCGCCACGAGTGTGAAGGTCGGCGCGATCCTCAACGCGATCCGGAACGAGCGGCAGCTGGACATCGACGTCCGAGCCCATGTCGTCGAGAAGGTCGACATCGTTCTGACCTACTCGCCCGACGCCCACGCGCCCGGAGGCAGCCCTTCGCACGTCATTCCGTGACGGCTCCGAAATGACCCGCGACTCCATCCGCCCGCGGAGTTCGAGTGCGGGGCGCCTGGTCGAGTCCGCCGACGCCGACAGCGCCGAGGCGCGCGCGCGCCTCCGCTAGTGCCGTGAGTGCTGCGCGGGCGCGTTTCGCGATGTCGTACTCGCCCGTCCTTTCTGCCACCCGCAACGCCGCTGCCGCGATCAGCGGATCCGCCGAGTCACGCGCCAGCAGCGTCTGCGCAGTCGCCGGCGGGATAGGTACGCCGGATGCGAGCAAGACCAGACTCCGGGCGACGACCACGATGCGGTCGTCGGGATTCAAGTGCATAAGGCGCTCGCCGAGCTCCCGCGTGCGTGCTCCGGACGGTTGCGCGAGAGCGAGGGCAAGATACTCGTGCCGGACGTCGACCGCTCCCGGCGGCGGCAGGGCCCATCCCTCCCCCGGAAGTCCGCCACGCAACACGCGTAGCTCGACGGCGGCATCGGCCGACAGGTCGGTGGCATCGACAAACCCGCGCGATGCGAGCTCGGCCGCGGGTCGCTCGACCAGTTCGTCTCCAGCAACGATGGGCTGGTGGTCCATGCCGGCGAGGGCTTGCGCGAGTTCGCTCGAGCGAGAGTGGACGCGCGTTCCGGCGAAGGCGATCCATGCCGCGCCACTGACTTGCCCGCTGCCAGCGCCACGCTTGCGGGTGGGCACTTGCGCAGCGCCGCCTTCAACGGCTGCGATCACGACTCGCGCCCCGTCGTCACGCGGATCCGCGCGCACCAACGTCGATGCAAGCTCTCGCGCCATCGCCGCGTCTGCGGCGAGCCAAGCGCGCGCTGCGACCTCGTCCAGCGCCAGGTGCGCATGGGTCGCTCGCTCGCGCACCGCTTGCGGATCGCGACGCGCGATCGCTTCGTCGACCGCCAGTCGTGCGGCGAGGGGATAGCGACTCGACAGTGGCTGCTCGGACGCATCGACCGCGGCGGCAGCAACGAGCCGAGCTGGACCGACGGCGCCCAGCCCCGCCAACGCCTCGGCCGATTGCGCGACCTCATCGCGCTCCAAAGGCGCGATCTTCACGAGTGCGACCAGCGCGCGCGCCCAGAGCGCGATTTCGCCATGGCTCTCGCCCCATACGACCAGCGCGCGCAACGCGGCGCTCGGTAGGTGTGCGGCGACGGTGAACGCCACCAGGGCGTCACCCTTGGCTTCGTCGCTTTCGCCCAGGTCTGGACGCGCGGGGCGCGAGGGCGAGGCTCCGAGCGGTGCCAGCACCGCGCGGCGGGCGGCGGCGCGAGCTCCGATCTCGTCGCCGCGGATACGAGCGCACGTCGCCTTCTCGGCCCAGACCCTCGCGTCGCCGTCGTCAACCGCCAGGGCCCTCTCGAACGCTGCGTCCGCACCCGCATCGCGAGGATTTGCGGCGCAACGGACCGCGCCGATACGTGTCCAAATTTCGGGGCCACCCGGATCCAATCGCGCGGCTCGCGCGTACGCCGTCAGAGCTTCGACGGAGTCGCCAGCCGCCTCCGCGATCGCTCCGCGAAGGAACGCGGCGTACGTCTCCGGCTCGATGAAACGCCCCGCGAGGAGGTGCCCCTCGTACGAGCGGTCGACCGTCGCCTCACGCGCACATCCGGCGGCAACCAGCGTCAGGGAAAGTGCGATCGCCGAGCTGCGCGTCGCGCCGGGACCTCGCATCACGACGCCACGGCCTCGCGCAACGCGTCGATGAACCGATCGTTGTCGCTCGGCGCGCCGATGGTGACCCTCAACCGGTTGGCCAGGCGACCTCCGGCGGCGTGAAAGCTCCTGACGAGAACACCGCGGCTGATCAACGAATCGAACACTTGCCCGGCCGGGCGAGGCGTAGCCACCCACAAAAAGTTGGCGTGACTCGGCGCGACATGGACCCCCGACAGGTCACGCAACGCTACGGAGACCCGTTCACGTTCGCGAACGATTGCATCGACGTGCGATCGGACCTCGTCCCAGGCTTCGGCAAGCACCGCCGCAGCAGCGGCCTGACTGGTCGCGCTCACATTGAATGGCTGTCTCGCCTTGTCGAGGTGCACGACGAGCCCTTCGTCGGCTTCGATCCATCCGATGCGTAGCGCCGCGAGCCCGACCTTACTCAATGTCCGCATCAATGCCAAATTCGGATAACGCGAACGCCAAGCACGGAGCGAGTCTCCGGCGTAATCGACGTATGCCTCATCGACGACGACGAGCGCGTCGCGTGCCGCTTCGAGCACGGCGGCGATGCGATCGTCGGACATGCGATTGCCCGTTGGATTGTTCGGGCTCGCGATGAAAACGAGGTTGGGCCGCGTCACTTCGATGGCACGCGCCATCGCTCCAACGTCCAGGTCCCATTTCGCGTCGAGCGGCACTTCGATGGGCTTGTACCCGTGCGCTCGAGCCGTGACCCGATACATCACGAAGGTGGGCGTCGGCACGACGACGACGGGTTGCGCCGCTCTCGGACGTGGCTGGGCCATCGCGGAGAGGAGAATGCCGATGACCTCGTCGGATCCCGTCCCGATGAGCAGCTCGTCGGGACGGGCGCGCGTCCGCTCCGCGATCCGAGCTTTGAGCTCGCGCATCCGTGCGTCGGGATAGCGCTCGAGTGGAGTACGTTCGATCGCGCGAGTCACGACCTCGCGCACGCGAGCGTCCGGGTTGGCGGGGGCTTCGTTGGCGTCAAGACGGACGTGAATGCCAGGGGGATCCGCGGGGACGTACGAGGATAGCTCGGCAAGCTCGGCGCGAAGGAGGTTCGACCAATCCGGCACGGCAGTTCTATAGCATCCGAGCTGGATCGCCCGGAATCGGCCGGCAGTTGCCGGAAGCGGTGCTCGAGAACTCCCCATTTTCGCAGAGACCGGCTGCTGCCCCAAAGGATGACGCGGACGATGGATGACCGCTTTGCTTCACCGCTTGCGCGCGTTATGGCCCTCGATGCGGTCGGGACCTGCGCCCTCTTCGTGTCCGTCGCTCGCATCGTGCGAAATGTGCCCTTCGGCCTCCCGAAGCTTCTCGGCGATTTCGATGATTCGCCGTTCGACCCGACCGAACACGCTCGACGCAGGAAAGCGCCCGCTCGCGTCGCGCTCGCCGGCTGGAAGCCCCGTCAGAACCTCGATTCCCTGCGCAGCGCGATCGACCGCGTAGAGCTGAAAGTGTCCGGCCGCGACGGCCGCTGCGACATCGTCACGAAGCACAAGGTGCGGGCGATTCGGGCTCGGGATGAGGACACCCTGAGCACCGTTCAGGTTCCGCGCCTTGCAGAGATCGAAGAACCCTTCGATCTTTGCGCATACCCCGCCGATCGCCTGCATTTCGCCAAGCTGATTTACGCTCCCGGTCACGGCGATCCCCTGATCGATTCCAACGTCGGCCAACGCGCTCAACACAGCGAACAATTCGCTGGAACTCGCGCTGTCTCCATCGATCTCGCCGTAGCTCTGCTCGAAGGCGAGCTGGGCGCGAAGGCTGAGCGGCCGCTCCTGACCGAACATGCGCGCGAGATAACCGCGCAGAATGGCCACTCCCTTCGTATGAATGCTCCCTCCGAGTTGCGCCTCGCGTTCGACATCGATGATCCCCTCTCGCCCGATGCCGACGACCGCGGTGATCCGCATCGGCTGGCCGAACTCGACATCGCCGGCGCTGAACACGCTCAGGCCGTTCACGACGCCGACTCGCCAGCCGGCGGTATCGAGAGCGACTTCTCCCCGCAGCGTGATCTCGCGAATGTGCCGTTCCGCGCTCCCGGCACGCTCGCGGCGCTCGAGCCAAGCCGCCTGAATGTCTTCTGCGGAGACCACGGACACGGCAGGCGGAGCGATGGATGCTCGAAACGGACGCGCAGCTCCCTCGCTCGCCAGCCCATCGGCCTCCCCTTCCGCACCTGTCGCCCTCGCGACCGCGAGCGCGCTGGCGAACGCCATCGTTTCCTCGAGCGGCGACAGTGTCAGCGCCAGTTTTTCCCGATCGGCGGCCAAACGGGTGGCCAGATCGAGCAACTGCGCGCGAGCGGACTGATCGAACCGCCCCCACGCGCGCTCCTTGGCCATGGCCATGAGGTACGCGTCGAGCGCGGCCAGGCTCTTCGGTGACCGTGGAATGACCGGATCAACTTCGACCTTCACGCGAAAGAGCGAAGCGAAGTCCGGGTCTGCTTCGAGGAGCGTAGCGTAGAGCTCGGGCGGGCCGACGAGCACCACGCGGACGTGGATCGGGACCGGCACCGGCCGCAACGACGTGGCGTACAGGCCGAGCGGTCCGAGCGGATCTTCCGCACCAATTCGCTGCTCGCGCATGACACGCTTCATCCGCTCCCAGATGATCGGATCGGTGAGCAAGTCCCCCGCGCGCACGACGAGCACACCGCCGCTCGCCTTGTGCAGGGATCCGGCTCGAATGCGCGTGAAGTCCGTCAAGAGCGCGCCGTAGCGCGCACGCCGTTCGAGGTAACCGAAGAGGCTGGGATAGGTGGGGTTGGTGTCGTAGACGACGGGCGCGGGCACCCCTGGCTCGTGCGACACGAGAAGATTGACCTTGAAGCGATTCAGGCGCGTCGCGAGCTCCGGATCGTCCTTTTCCTCGCGCGAGCGCTTCTCTTGCTCGTCTTCGTCTTCGACTTCGACGAGATCTTCCCAGTCTTCAACGAGCGCTTCGTGCACTCGATCCACCCACTCACGCACGGGATCACCGAGAGCCGCTACCGAGCGGCTGACCTCCTTCATCGCGGACTCGATGACGCCCGCAGCCGCCTTGGAAAACGCCGCCTCACGCGCGGCATCGAACCGTGCGCTCTGCGCCCGCACGTTATGGGCGGCTTTTTCCACCTCTCGCGTCAGCTTGTGCTCCGATTCGGCGAGCGCGCGCTTGGTCGAATCGTCGAGCACGTCGAACTGTTCGGCGCTCACGGGCTTGCCGTGGAGAATGGGAAACGTCTGCACGCCCCCGTGCACCGGACGAACGCCGAATCCGAAGGTCTTCGCAAGCGACTCGAGTTCGTGGATGACTGCACGGTTCTTCGCTTCGAGCTCCGAGGCGAGCTGCGTCTGCGCGTGCTTGAACTCTTCGCCCTCTACCACTGTGGGGATGCGTTCCTTGAGGCGATCGATGAGCGCGTCCATCGTTCGAACGAGCGTCGGCCCTTGGCCCGCCGGAAGCACGAGCGGGCGGGGCGCCTCGGGATGATCGAAATCGTGAACGTAGGCGATGTCGTTCGGGGTCGGACGCGTGCTTGCGAATCGGGAGGCATAGCGAACGATGTCATCCTCGATCATGACCTCCGGTGCGGCCGCCACGAAAACGTGAAAGCTCGGCTCCCGCGCGCTCAAACCGAGCTCGAGTGCCCTCCGGGCGACGCTGGGTACCAGTTCCAACATGCCGTGCGATTCGAGCGGATCGGCCGGCAGCAGCGCGGGGTCGGTCCTCATCACGGCATCTTCGCTTCCGACCCGGAAGGCGGCCCGGGCACGCGACAGGGCGCTGTCGCCATTTTCCGCTGCGGCGGCGTTCGCCGTACGGCCGTTCGTGGACCGATTACGGGCGGCTGAAGGATTCGGCAAAGTCGCTGAGGCCGCTTTCGAGTGACGCGCCGCAGCCGGCTCGGACTTCGTGCGCGCTCTCGGTCGGCGAGTCGGCATAGGGGCGGTATCGACCTCGGGAGACTAGCATTTTCCGGTCCCCGGTGCGGCTGCGCGTGGGCGCTGTTCGCTCCGCTCGAAACCGCGCTACCATAGACCGCCTTATGGCGAAGCTGATCCTTACGACTGCCGAAGGACAGCAGTTCATCGACCTTCGGCCCACGAACAGCCTCGGCCGTCACCCGAACAACACCATTCAGCTCCTCGACAAGATCGTCTCGAAAGAGCACTGCATCCTCGAGCAACGCGAGGGTCAGTTCGTTCTGCGGGATCTCGGCAGCTTGAATGGGACGTACGTCAACAGTGACCGCGTTCGGGGCGAGATCTACCTCAAGCACGGCGACGAAATCGCCCTCGGCTCCACGCGCGCGCGGTTCGACGACGAGTCGGGCACGGCGTTTGCTCCACCGCCCATCGGCCCGGGTGCCGTTCAGCACGCAGCGACCGGTGGCTCTTCGTGGCCCGCGGTATCGACCGCGCCACGGGCACAGCCCGCATCCGCACAGGCGGTTTCGCCGTCTGCGGGTCGCGTTCCAGTCGTCGGCTCCCACGACTCGAGCTCGCGTCCACCCCACCCGCACGGTAGCCCGGCCATTGAGCCTACGCCCATCCACCGGCCCGCCGGCGCGACGCGAGTCGACGTGCTCGACGCCGCGCGGGCCATCGGCACGCAGATCGCGGCACAGACGAAGGGGTTCGTGCCGTTCGAAGCCGTAGGCCACGATCCCCAACAGCTCCGGCTCGATTACGAGCGACTCCGCATCAGCTGGGAGCTGACGCGAGACATCGGTCTCGAACGCGACCTTGACCAGCTGCTCGACAAGATTTTGCTCGCCATCTTCAAGTTCACGAAGGCGGACCGTGGCGTCATTTTGCTTCGCGAGACTGACGGAAACCTGCAACCGAGGGCGGCGCGACGGCGCGACGGCAGCGACTCGCCCATCCAGGTGAGCTCGACCATCCTCAACCACGTGATCCGGGAGCGGGCGGGCGTGCTGACCCATGACGCCTCCTTGGACTTCGCCGCCTCGAAGGGCAAGTCGATGATCCTCAATCGGATCTCGAGCGCCATGGTCGTGCCTTTCTTGCACGACAATGAAAAAGAGGTCCTCGGGGTGTTGTGGCTCGACTCCGAAGCGCTCGCCCAATTTCAACCCAAGGACCTCGAAGTCATCACTTCGGTCGCAGGTCAGGCATCGATGTTCATCGAGAACACGATCCTGGCGAAAAAAGTCGAACAGGAGATCGTTCTGCGGGAGCGGTTCATGCGCTTGGTCGCGCCGAACGTCGCCGAGCAAATGGTCAGCGGGAAGCTCGAAGTGAAAAAGGGCGGCCAGCTCGTCTCCGAACTGAACGTCTTCAACAGCGACATCCGCGGCTTCACCGCCATGAGCGAGGGCACCTCCGCCGAGACTCTCGTCGAAATGCTCAACGAGTACTTCGAGCTCATGGTCGAAACCGTGTTCAAATACGAGGGAACGCTCGACAAGTTCATGGGCGACGGGATCATGGCCTTCTGGGGGGCACCTCTTGCGCACCGCGACGACGCCATCCGGTGCGTGCAATGCGCCCTCGATCAAATGCACGTGCTCGGCCGCTTCAATCGGCAACGAATCGGCGAGAGCAAGCCCCCGATCGCGGTCGGCTTCGGCATCCACACGGGGCCGGGGGTCGTCGGCTATGTCGGCAGCTCCAAAGCGCTCTCGTATACCGTAATTGGCGATACCGCGAACACCAGCGCAAGGCTCTGCGCGAGCGCCGCGGCCGGGCAAATCGTCGTGAGCGAGTCGACGCTCGCCCGCCTTGGAGGCCGCTTCGAGATCGAGGAGATCGAACCCCGGTCACTCAAAGGCAAAGAGAAACCGATGCGGCGGTTCAACATCGTGCGGCAGAAAGCCAGCGCCGTGGCCATGGTTGGATGAACCTCGGCGGCCAATCTTGTTCGCTCAGGAGTGTCCGTCGAGCACGACAGTCGCCTCAGATTTCGGGGGTAAACGGACGAGGCCGCTCGGGGGAAGGCTTCCGAGCTGTGACCAGACTTCCGATCCGCCGGGACGATACGTCGTCCGGTAGATCGCCGACGTTACCCCGGTGTAGTCTTGGGGGTCGATTCGAGCGTCTATCTCGGTCTGTCCGGTGTTGAGCAGGACGACGGTCACGCGGTCGCCGCTTGGCGACGAGAACGCCGAGACCTTCAACGCGTTCACATCGCTGCGGGCACCGATCCGCACGTACCCCGGATCGGTAAAGCGCGCGTAGTGTCTCAGAGCCTCGTACTGGTCTCGCGTCGTAACATGGCTCCCGTCGACCGAAACGAGCCCCCCCGGCGGGCGCCACACAAGATCCCAGTACAGGAAGGCCGCCACACCCTCCTCCACCAGCGAATTGTGGATGAGCCACGCGGTTTCGAAACCGCCCTCGACGCCACGGTCTTCGTCGGTTTGAAATTCGGTCTGGAATAGCGGCTTGCCCTTGGCCGCCGCGACCGCATTCTTCATCGGTTGGACGTAGCTATCGGGACCCGGACTTCGCCAGTCCCAAATGCCGTCATCGCCCTTCTCGTAAAGATGGTGGGCGATCCCGTACACGAGATCGAGATTCATGGCTCGGGTGTACACCTCGACCTTTTTGCCATGTACCCCGACGACCTCGGGACCCAACACTTTGGGCGGGGATGGCAAAGTCGACAGTCTCTCCTGCACGGCTTCGAGCGCGCGATCGTAGCCCGGGTACCGATCGGTCTCGGTCGGATCGAACCTGCAACCTTCCCAGTCGGGTGGAATGAAGTCCGGCTCGTTCTGTAGGGTCACATAGTCCGGGACGATACCCAGAGACGCGTAGTACCGGAGGGAGTCCAACCAGTAGTCTGCGAACTTCTCGTAGACAAAGTGACCGTTTTCCCTGCGTAGAGTGCAATCTTCGTTGCCTCGGCACAGCTCCTGGCCATTGGCCTTGAGCCCTGCAGGGGGCGACCACGAGCTCAGCATGATCTTTGGGCGCGATCCGAGCGCTTCGCTCGCACGACGCAGGATCTCGACTTCCTGGGCGAGATCGCCATCGTTCGGTTCGCTGCGCCGGTAGCGATTGCGGAAACGCAGGATATCGAGGCCGAGATCCGGAAACAGCACCCGGTAAAGGTCCGCGGGCGTCCCGCCGACTGCCAGGTCGATGTTGAACGCCACGGAGGCCCCGAAGCCCTCCAATGTCTGGTGGCGCTCCGCCGAAAAGAGCGACACCCCCGCAACCCCTTCCCTGTTTGCCGAACCCCCTGGCTCACCGGAGCCTGCCGGAGGGCTCGCCTTGATGCATGAGAGGAGGACAATCGCGGTCGATCGAAGTGCGTAACGACCCCATCGCTGCACGCAGAAGGCGTACGGCGACGTGTGGCGCCATGCGTGCGTCATCGGGCCGGCTGCATGTCGAAGGCTGCTTTCGGCGCCGGACCGGCCGAGCCACCGCACCCGTCCCCCTCCCCCTCCAAGAACTCCACCTCAATACGGCGGGGCCGCATAGATGTATCCGCGCCCCGACGTCGTCAAATACACACGGCCGAAAACGCTTTCGTCGCCGGCGATGAAACAAGCCCCGCACCAGCCGTATTGGTGAGTCGCGTCGTTGATCTGGGTCCAGGAGGTCCCCATTCCGTCATCGGACCGGAAGAAGCCGTACTGGCCAGCCACGGTCCCCATGAGGAACACCGCAGGATGCGTTTGGCCCGTGGCCGCCATGCCGAAGCCGACCGCGTACGGGGTCGTCACGTTGGCGACGACGGCGCTCGTGGATCCGGCGCCAGTAAAGCGGTAGAGGCCACCGCTCGAGGCAATCCACACTTCGCCGGCCACACCAAACACCGTGCGCGGTGCACCCGAGCCGGTGAACGTGTTTGCAACCTTGAACGTGGCTCCTCCATCGGTGCTGACGTACAAGTTACCGCCACTCGTCGCGTAGAACGTACCGGCGGTTACCCGATCGGAGGCCAGTAGAGCTCCGGACGGCAATCCGGTAGAAGCCGTCCACGTCATGCATTGGTTCGTGGTGAACGCTGGACTCCCATATCCAGCATACGGAGAAACGACGAACCTGCTGCCATCGGCTGCCACCGCCACGGATTGCATCTCCTTGGTCGTCGTGTACCCCGCTGGGGCGGAGGGGCACGGAGCCCATGTCTGACCGTTGTCGTTCGAGTAGGCCACATCCGACGCGACCGTGCCGCTGTCGCCGACCCGCACGACGAAATTCGTGTTGCTCTCGGCGAAGTCAATCCCGTTGGTCGTGGTGAACGTGGGGTTCAGGTACTCCCCCGTGGTCGAGTAGGTGTCGAGGCTCGTGTTGCGCATCCCGCCGAGGTCTCCAATCGCCCCCAGAAACGCCCCCTTGACGGCCGGCACCAGGAACTGCGGCACGGTTTCCTCGAGCCCTTCGTCCAAAAAGGCCCAGGTAATGCCCTGAGCATTGGAGCCCGTGGCGCCCATGATGTCGGTACTGACCCACACCCCCGCGCCTGTCCCGTACATCGCTCGATTCGAGTCGAAGGGGTCGATCGCAAGCGCCTCGACCCAGTTGGTGGCGCCTGTGCCGATGTACATCCCGCCCGACAGCCAAAATTGCGCTCCCTCGATGTCGTAGGTGTCGAGGCCCGTCGTGTTGTACGAGACCTGCGGCTGCGCGATGACGGTCCAGGTGGCGCCGCTGTCGGCGGTGCTTAGAACGAGGTCGGGTTGATAGGAGTCGAGTGTCGAAACGATGACGTGCTGCGCGTTCTGTGCATCGACGCTGATTCCGCCGGCCATGCCGGCCCAATTGGTCGCGGGCGTCACGTTGGTCCACGTCCCGGCGGCGGTCGCGTACTTCCAGACCTGTCCACTGAGCGTGCCGCCGCCGACGTCGTAGGGGCCGTAGTCGCTCGAATAAGCGAGCCAAAGCGTCCCATCGCTGCCCAGGGAGGCGTGGTGTGCCATGAGGCCGGAGGGCCCACCCGACACCTCGGCCCATGTCGTCCCCCCGTTCGTGGTTTGATAGAGATTGCTCCCGGTGCTCGTGCTCGCCGCGGCCACGTAGATGTTCGTCGAGCCCGAAGTGGTTCCGCCCTGCTTGTCGAACAGGACGATGGGCAGCCCGTAGGTGGCCTCGCCTTGAGTCGGAAAGCTGGCTACGACGGCCCACGATGAACCGGAATCGGTACTCTTGTACAGGCCACCGGTTCGGGTCCCGAAGAGAAGAATGGAGTTGTTGTTCGGATCGACGGCCAGGCGCTCGCCCATTCCACGCCCAGTCTCGTTGCCCCCCATGGGCAACGGAAACTGGTTTACGGTCCACGTATTTCCCTGATCGGTCGACCGCAGGATCACGCCGTTGCCTTGGCCGGTGAGGTACGTCCCTCCCGCTGCGTAAACGATGTTGGCGTCCGTCGGATCGGGCGCGATGCTCTCTCCGCCCATGTCGTTGCCCTGGCCCACGGAGAGGAAATCGGTCAACGGAATCCAGCGGGTGTTGGCGTCGTCCCAGCGGTAGAAGCCCCCGACATCCGTGCGGGCATACGCCAAGCCCTGTTGCGCGGGGCTGAAGACGATGCCGTCGACGAAGCCGCCACCGCCGATGGCGATACTGTTCCAGCCCGTCGGAGCTGCCCCGCCATCCGCGCCGCCGGTGCTGCTGCTGGCCGAAGAGCCGTCGGGTTGAATGCTCGCGTCGGATCCCCCGGTCCCACTGGACGAGCCCGAGCGGCTGCTGCCGGCGCCCGAGGTGGAAGACCCGGACGACGCCGTCGAGGCGGCCGATGTCGTCGAGCCGGTCGAAGAAGACGCCGCGGTCTGGTCCCGTTGGGTGTTTCCGGCCGTGCTGGAACCGCAGCCTCCGCTTGCGGAGGCAAACATGGCAAGCGTGGCCCCGGAAAGCAACAATCTCACTGCAAAGCGAACGGTCGTCATGGATTGGAAACGCCTTCGAGAGGCCGCCCTCGGGCGGAAGCGGGTGCGCGCGAACCATGCCACAGCTTGCCACGCGAGCCCACACGCATCGCCGAGCCCGTCCCGTCTGAATTCGGCCGGCGGTTCACCGCCGCGCGTTCTTGGCGAGGCAGGTTAGCGATTGGCAACAGCGCAAAATTACTGAATGTGGCTGTCGAAGGATGAGCGGATGGCCAGACGGCCCCGACCCATGCGCGTGGACCGCGACGCCCGGCACCCACAGCCTTCGCCGCCTCGCCGCTTCGGGCGCGCCCGAGCGAGTCGATGTAGGCCTTCTCGTGCTAGCTTGGAAGCGGTTGGATGTCCGCCGCGAGCTACGTGCTGCCCTTCGAGAAGCCGATCGTCGACCTTGTCGCGCGAGTCCGCGAGCTCAGAACGATGGCGCGAAGTGACGGAGCGCTCGAACCAGAGCTGCGCCGACTCGAAGAAAGGGCGTCGAAGCTCGCACGCGAGCTCTTCGCCGATCTCAAGCCATGGCAAAAGGTGCAGCTGTCGCGACACCCGAATCGACCCTACATGCTCGACTACGTCGAGCGCATGTGCGAGGACTTCGTCGAGCTCCGTGGGGATCGGCGCTTTGGTGATGACGCCGCCATCGTATCCGGGCTAACGCGCTTCCACGGTCGCTCGGTCGTGGTGATCGGTCACCAAAAAGGGCGGAGCACCAAGGAGAAAGTGGCTCGCAACTTCGGCCAGGCCAACCCCGAGGGGTACCGCAAAGCCCTGCGAATGTACGAAATGGCGAGCCGCTTTGGATTGCCCATTCTCACCCTCATCGACACGGCCGGGGCGTATCCCGGTATTGGCGCGGAGGAGCGGGGGCAGAGCGAAGCCATCGGTGCCTGCCTCGCGGCGATGTCCCGGGCGCGGGTGCCGATCGTCGCCACGATTATCGGCGAAGGCGGTAGCGGGGGGGCGCTGGCCCTCGGCGTCGCAAACCGCGTTTTGGTACTCGAATATGGCACTTACAGCGTCATCTCGCCGGAAGGCGGGGCGTCCATCTTATGGAAAGACGGCTCGAAAGCCGATGAAGCTGCCATTCGCTTCAAGATGACGGCACCGGACCTCCTGCGGCTCAAGGTGGTCGACAGCATCGTCGAGGAGCCGGCGGGCGGCGCCCATCAGGATCATGACGCCGCGGCACGACTGGTCGAGGCCGCGATTTCCCGCGCGCTTCATGAGGTGGATGCCCTCGGAGGGCCGGACGACTGGGTGGAGCATCGCTACCAACGGTTCCGCACGATGGGTGCCTTCGGTACGTGACTCGTCGTCGCCGCGAACACGAGACGTCGGCCACCGAATCGCGCCAGGTCGTAGATGCTCCCGCACGTAAAAAAATCAACCGACGGAATGACGCATCGAGTCGCGCTCGGCCTCGGGGTTGGTTACACTGCCTCAGCCACGGGTGGGTCCTCGTGCAATCGGCATCACTTTCTTGACGCGAGACGTCTTTCTGGTCGACGGCTAATGCGATCGTCGGAAAAATTCTACCTCAGCCCGGCGGCCCATTTGCCGCGTTGGTAGCCATCGGACAGCGGGGAGCAGACATGGAGGCAGGTCAAACCATCGCAGGCAAGTATCGCCTGAACCGACCGCTGGGCGCGGGCGGAATGGCGTCCGTCTGGTCGGCTACAAACGTTTACACGGACCGACAATTCGCCATCAAGTTCATGCTCCCGCAAGTCGCGGGCACGCCGGAAGCGGCACGCAGGTTCCTGCGCGAGGCGAAGGTCAGCGGACGCATCAATCATCCCAATATCATCGAGGTGATCGACGTTGGACAAGCGCAGGACGGTGCGCTGTTCCTCGTGATGGAGCTTCTCAGCGGTCTATCGCTCGACGCCGCCGTGCGACGGCGAAATCCACCGATGACCGTACGCGACTTTTTGGCCATCATGCGCGACGTCGCGAGCGCGCTCGGGGCGGCCCACGCCGCTGGCGTGATCCACCGCGATTTGAAGCCGACCAACATATTTCTGCATACGGACCGCAACGGAAAGGTCGTACCTAAGCTCCTCGACTTTGGCATCAGCAAGGTTCTCGAAGAGGGGCGCGAGGGCCTCACGGCGGTCGGAACCGTGCTCGGTTCCCCGCTGTACATGAGCCCGGAACAGGCCATGGGGGCGGACGGAATCGACGGACGAACCGACGTGTTCGCGTTCGGTGCGATCCTCTTCGAGGCACTGTGCGGGCGTCGCGCGTATTCGGGCGCCAATCTGCATGCGCTCATCGTCGCCATCGCGACGACCGCGCCAAGGAATATCGACGACCTGGCGCCCGAACTTCCGCAAGCACTTCGGGCCCTCATTCGCGACTGCATGGCGAGAGACAAGGCGCAGCGATTGGCGTCGTTCAAGGTGGTCGCCGAGCGGCTGACCGCGGTGATCGATCGTCTTGAGGCACCCGAGCGCCGGCTTCCGGACGCATCTCAAGGAAACCTCCCGGACGAAAGCGAGACGCCGCGTCCGAACGAACCGAACCACAATCGCACCGGCGAGCGCGCCGCCGCGCCTGCGGCCGGAGACTCCGGAGGCACGTCGCCCCCCATCTCGATCCCCATGTCTGCCCCCGTGTTGGCTCCACCCGCTTTGGCTCGACCTCGTGGTCGCTTCGCATCGCTCGCTCTAGGCTATGCCCGAGCCGGGCTCCCTTCGGCGACGGGGGTGCTTGCCTTCTTGGCCCTCATCGTTGCGGTCGCCGGGCTGGTGCGTCGCGGTGGTTCCCCGCACGCCGAAACGGCGGGGCTGAGGCCCGCAACCGCCGCTCCGACGGTTCCGCTCGCCGAGGCGCTGACGCCGTTGGCCGGATCGGAGCCATCGCGAAACGTCCCAACGGTTTCCGTCGACGCATTGCCGGTGGCGGCTCATGCGATTGCTTCCCGTGCGAGAAACGGCGGGCGACTCAGTATCGCCGCCACACCTGGGTCTTGTTCGGTCTCGATCGACGGCATCCCACACGGCGTCACTCCCACGCGCGGTCTCGAAGTGAGCGCCGGTACCCATCACGTCGAATGCGTGACACCTAGGGGGCAGCCAGAGACCGCCACAGTCACGGTGAGCGAAGGAAGCGAGTCGCGGTACCGATTCACGCTCCCCGATGAGCCGTGACGAAGCGCTGCACCGCGCCATCGCCGACGCCTGTCTCGGCGTGGATGCGGGCGAGGAAATCGCACGTGACTTGCCAGGATTTCTCATCGCGCGCGGCGTCGAAGGTGAGGACGTGGCTTGCTCAGTCGGCCATCGACGCGGGCTCGCCGTGTATCGGAGCTTGGTTCGAAACGGGCTCTCGAGCATCGTTTTGCGCAGACTGTCACGCACGCGCGCCCGTCTGAACGGCGCTTGCGAGGGACGCTTCGATGGGGATCTCGCCCAGTTTCTCGCTGAACGCGGGCCCCGGACGCGCTACCTTCGGGACGTTCCCGCCGAGTTTTTCGCGTGGACGGTAGCGGGATGGATTGCAGACCCTCACGTGCCCCGATATGTGCCGGATCTAGCGGCGTTTGAGCTCGCCTGCTTCGACCTGGCAACTTTCGAACCTGCGCACCCGCCGGAGCCGCTCGCGGCTGTGGCGCTCGATCGAGCGGTCGTGTTTACGCCATCGACGCGGATCCGACGCTACTCCTGGGCCGTTCACGAGCTGCACGATGCCGGCGACTCGACCGAGACGCCAGCTTGCCGCGATGTCAGCCTGCTCGGCTACCGGGACGGCGATCACGTTGTCGGCTGGCTCGCCCTAACTCCACTGGCGGCAGCCATCGTCGACCGACTCCTTGGGGGAGAGCCCATGGGGCAAGCGATCGAGCGAGCCTGTCAAGCGTCGCACGCCGCGGCGGATCCGAAAGACATGGCAGGCTTGTTGGCCGATCTGGCCAGCCGGGGCGTCATCCTCGGCGCGAAGGAGCGTGGAACGGAGTCGACCCCAGTCTAGGTTTGAAGGTGCCCGAGTTCTGTGCGCGCCCCATCCGTCGTCGCATCGGACGCCTCGAAGGATCGCCGCATGGTGCGAATGCGCGTCAGCTCGTCGAACAGCTCATCCAAAGGTGGGACATTCTGATCGCGCTCCAGAACGATCGGCACCGGCCCGGTTCGTACGAGAACGCGTCGCAGAAGCCCAAGCACCGGCGGGGGTACTGCGGCCCCGTGGGTATCGACGATCATCGCCCCAGTGGAACCCGCGGACTGCCGGTCGCCGAGGCCTCGATCGTCGACCGCGAACCATTCGTGGCCCGCTACGTGGATCTCCACGACGCGTTCGAGCGGCGCAGCGCGCATCCAGGCGTCCACATCGAAGCCGAAGTTGCATGCGTTGACGTACGCATTGTTGACGTCCAAGAGGAGACTGCAGTCGGCCTCGTGGCATACACTGGAAAGAAATTCGGGCTCACTCAGGTCGGCGCGACCGGGATGCCAGTAATAGCTCACGTTCTCGACCGCGAGCGGGCGCTGGATTGCGTCGCGCGCCCTTCGAATGCGGTCGGCGATCCGCGTGACGTTGCTGCGCGTGAACGCTACCGGCAAGAGCTCGTGGAGAACGCGACCGCCGGCCTCACAAAAGCACAGGTGATCCGAGTGCCATGGCGCGCCCACGCGATCGAGTACGGCGGCCAACTCGCCGAGATATCGTTGGTCGAGGGGATCCAGTCCCCCCAACGAGAGGGTCAAGCCGTGCGTCACGATCGGAAACCGATCCGCGACCCATTCGAGAGCGGCTGCAGCCGAGCCACCGCGCCGTACGTAGTTTTCCGGCGTTATTTCGAAAAAATCGATCGGGAACACAGACGATGACAAAGCGCGAGATCGCGCATCACCCAATGCGCTGCCCTTCTGAATCAACTCGTCGACGAAGTCCCAGCGAAGGCCGAGACCCACGCCGCACACAGGACTCGTCACAGGATTTTCTTCTTCGTGTCGCCACCGCACGTACCCGCGCCGCAGCTGGCCTCCGCATCCGAGGCCTTCGGCGCAGCGGTCTTCTTGACGGCCACCTTGGACGCGATCGGCTTCGCCGGGGCCACGCTCGCCGCCGAGGAGGGCGCCGTCGAGGGAGCCGCCATCGGTGCCGGAGGCGGCGCATCGCTCGTTGGCGCAGCGACCGCCACGGCGGCCATCGCCGGTTGCGCACTCGCCGGGGCCGCGGGTGAGGTCGCGTTCGATTTGGCGGAAGTCCTGGCTTCGCCTCCGCAACCTCCGGCCGAGCACGACGCCTGCGCGTTGCCGCTCGGCAGCGCCGGCTTGGCGGGCGCCACGACCTGCACCGGCTGAGGCGTCGCACCCGCACACCCCACGATTGCCGTGGTTCCCAACGCCGTCAGGATCGCGGCAAAGCTTTCGAACGACAAATCGTGGCGCATTGTCTCGCAGGCTCCTCTTTAGACTTGGCTTCTTCGCTCGTCATGGGGGTGCGCGCGGCTCTCGCCGTCTCGACCGCCCAACAACATCCAGCTGCAGAATACGAGGATACGGCACGGAGCACGCGATGGTTTCACAATTGTCGCTCGAGCCCCCCCGCGCACCGATGTCAGGAAGGCGCCTGCCCCCGTCCGGATCTGATAACCGAGTTCCCATGAGCCGCACGTCCGTGAACCGCACCGCAGGTGAACAGGTCCGCACGCACCGCCTCATCCGAGCCGATGCGATCGATCTGGCGCGGCACGTCGCACCGCTGAAGGCGCAGCTGGCGTACCTCGACCCACCGTTCAACGTGGGCGCGGTCTTCGGGGCACGTGCGAGTGGGGGCGGTTCCCGAGCCAACGGTCGCCTTGCGTACGAAGACCGATGGCCCTCCATCGAAGCGTACCTGGACTGGCTTGCGCCCAGGATCGCCGCCGTGCGCGACTGCCTCACGGACGACGGAACGATGTGGCTGCACCTCGACCACCGCGCCGTGCACGAGGCGAAAGGCGTCTGCGATCGCGTATTCGGTCGGACCGCGTTCTTGGGTGAGGTCGTTTGGTTGCCCGGCAATGGGGCGCGCGGAGCCCACCGGGGTCCTCCGATCACCCACCAGACGCTGCTTCTGTATCGGCGCTCGGGCGCCTTCGTATGGAATGCACGCGCCCCGGTGCTGCGGGAGCCGTTCGCCGCGACGAGCCTTGCCATGCACTTCACGCGAGTCGACTCCCTGGGGCGTCGCTACCGCGAGCGGACGATCGGACGGCGCACCTATCGGTACTATGCCGACCAGGGCCGTGCGCTCGGCAGCGTTTGGACGGATTGCCCCGCGATGGTAGCGAATACGCCGCTCAGGCGCGAAGCCACTGGCTATCCGACACAAAAGCCGCTCAAGCTCCTCGAACGAATCGTTTGCGCATCGACTCGCGAAGGGGCGCTGGTCGTCGATCCCTTCTGCGGGTCGGGGACTGCGCTCGTCGCGGCGGCAAGACTCGGCCGATCGTTTGTCGGCTGTGACCTCGGCGCGCTCGCAATCGCAACGAGCGCCCGGCGCCTTGCCGAGAACGGCGTTCGTGATTTGATGGGCGACTGCCCGGCGGGCGACGCCCTTGAATGAGCACACTCGCCGCGGGCAACCGACTCGCTTCGGACATCGCGAGGGCGAGTACAATCATCCGATGCTCGATGCCGACAGGCGCCTCTACCCGCTGTTCGTGAACCTTGCGGGACGCAGGGTTCTCGTTGCGGGAGCCGGAGCCGTCGCGACTCGCAAGATTGCGGCTCTCATCGACATCGGCGCACGGGTGTGCGTCGTCGCTCCGAAGGCAACCGACGACGTCGAGCGACTGGCGCGCGAGGGAGCGATCGAGTGGCGCGCGCGGCCATTCCAAAGCAGCGACGTCGACGGAGCGTGGCTGGTCATCGCGGCCACGTCGGACGGCGCCGCGCAGCGAGCGATCGCAGCGGAAGGCGAAGCGCGGCGGGTCTTCGTCGTCGCCGTGAACGGGCATCGCGGCGCGACCGCATGTTCGGGTGCGATCGTGCGGCGCGATCCGCTTCTCATCTCGATCTCGTCGTCGGGATCGGCGCCCGCGCTTAGCCGGCTGATCCGGGAGATACTCGAGCAAGTGCTTCCGGCAGAGGACTGGATTGAGCACGCCAAGCGGATGCGCGCGAAATGGATCGAGGCTGGCACGCCGAGCTCCCAGCGGTTCGGCGAATTGGTCAAGGAGCTCGCCGCAAGAGCGCGGGTACGGGCGCGTCCGAGGCCATGGCTTCGACGCGCCGAGCCACGACCTCGCCGACGATGAGCAACGCCGGCGCGACGATGCCGGCGTCCTTCGCGCTGGCGCCGACCTCTGCGATCGTCGACACGACGATGCGACAATCCGGCAGGGTGGCTCGCGACACGAGGGCCGCCGGCGTGCTCGGCGCCCAGCCCTGGGAGACGAGGCTGGCGCATATCTCGTCAATCCGACCGAGGCCCATGTAGAACACAATCGTCCCGTTCATCGCTCGATCGGCAAGGCTCGAACTGCCCGCGGCGTGAGCCGTCACGAACGTGACGCTCGAGGCGCATTCGCGGTGCGTGAGAGCAATGTTGGCTGCGGCCGCCGCGCCCAGCGCCGCGGAAATGCCGGGCACCACTTCGAACGGAATCCGAGCCGCGGCGAGCTCCTCGGCCTCCTCGCCTCCGCGGCCGAAAATGAACGGGTCTCCCCCTTTCAACCGTACGACGTCGTGGCCGTCGAGCGCTCGTTCGATGACGATCGGATGAATGCGCCCTTCGTGATGGCGAGACCCTTTTGCTCTGCGGCCAACCGCAATCCGTTCCGAGGTTTTGGGTGCGATGTCCAACACTTCCGGCGCGACCAACTCATCGTATGCGACGACCCGGGCTCGAGCCAAAAGCCGGTGGGCACGCACTGTCAGAAGATCGGGATCGCCGGGCCCGGCACCCACGAGCCAGACTTTGCCGCGACGAACGCCACGCACACCGTACGCTCGCGGCCTCACGCCTCTTCGACTCCCCAGCGGCGGGCAATGGCACGATCGATGGGCGAAAATAAGACAATTTCGCTCGATCGACTGAGCGCGACGATGACTACGACCACGGCAAGAACGAGCGACGTATCGCCGAGATCGCGACCGGTTTCGAGCAGCTGACCCAGCCCGCCGGAAACGAACAGCAGCTCGCCGGCCATCAGCGAACGGAGTGCGAACGTCCAGCCCAGCTTTGCGCCCCCCAGGATGCCCGGCAGCGCCGCCGGCATGGTTACGGCAAACATCAGCCGTGCACCGCGTGCTCCCATCGTCCGGGCCGCCCGTTCGATGGAAGGCGTCACGTGGCGCACTGCGTTTTCCGTGGCCACTGCCACCGGCAACGCGGCGCCAAGAACCACGACAAGCTGGATCGCAAGCTCGCTCAGCCCAAACCACAAGATGGCGAGCGGGAGCCAACAAATAGAAGGTACGGAGCTCAGGCCAAGCACGACGGGGCCAGCCGTATCCTTGAAAACACGACTGCGGGCAAGCCCTATTCCGAGCGGAATTCCGAGCGTCAGCGCCGTCCCATAGCCCAGGACGAGCCGTACGGCGCTCGTGGCGACGGCGCGCACGAGCGTTCCGTCGCGCACCCCAGCGGCCATGGATCGACCCACCTCGAGGGGCCCAGGCGCGAGGGGCGTGCGAGCGATCTCAGATGCCCCCGCCCAGATGACGACGAGGATCGCTGTGACCACGACTCCCCGGAGCCAGCCAGGCATCGTCCGCCTCCTCTCGCGCCACTTTTTCGACCTCGCTGGCGATGCGGCGCGCGATGCCGGCCGCGAGGCTGGAGACACGCGCGTCGTTGGCAGCGCGTGGCCGCGGAACGTCGACGTATTCCTCGTGAAGGACACGCCCCGGGCGCGTCGCCATGAGTACCACGCGATCCGCAAGCCGAACGGCTTCCCTCACATTGTGAGTCACGAAGATCACCGTTTTCCGCGTCGCAGTCCAGATTCGCTCGAGCTCTCCCTGCAGAATCTCGCGCGTCTGCGCGTCGAGTGCTGCGAAGGGCTCGTCCATCAGAAGGACCGCCGGATCGGTTGCGAGAGCGCGTGCGATGGCCCCGCGCTGACGCATACCTCCCGACAGCTCGTGTGGATAACGATCCGCAAAGCGCCAGAGATGCACCAACCGCAGAAGCTCTTCGCTGCGAGCGGCGCGAGCCGTCCGCCGCAGGCCCTGCAACTTCAAAGGAAACTCCACGTTGCCGCGAAGCGCAAGCCACGGAAAAAGGGCCGCGTCCTGGAAGACCATGGCCCGGTCGGGTCCAGGTGATGTGACTTCCGCGGCCCGATAGCGAACGTGGCCCTGCGTGGGCCTTACCAGCCCCGCCACCAAGTTCAGAATCGTCGATTTGCCACTCCCGGACGGGCCCAAAAGGCACACGAACTCTCCAGCGGCGATACGAAGCGAAACACTTTGCAAGATCTCGATGGACCCTTGTTTTCCGCGGATGGTGAGCGATACGGCATCGAGTGTCACGTTTGCGTCGGCGCACGCGCCAGGCGTCGAGATCGCAGCCGCCCCCAGCGACGTCGGCTGCGGATCCATCCAGGCCTTCGCAAATGCGAACACGGGCTCGTTATATTGAACCGGGCCGCTTGCGTCAAAGGCGTTCGGGCCCTCTCGTGCCTCGATTGAGACCTGCGCCGCGTAACATCCGGCCTAGCGGACGGGCGTCACCGGTCGTAGACGATGATGTTGTGGTAACGCGCCTCTCCGCTCGACGGGTTCTCGTAGGCATGGGGGCGGTCTGCAGCGAACGCGACGGAATCGCCGGCAGCGAGGTCATGCATCTCTTCGGCAACACGCATCCTCAACTGCCCGGTCAGCACCACGAGGACCTCGTGGGTTCCGGGCGCGTGCGCTTCGGAAGCGTGCACCGCCCGCGCCGCCAAGCGAAGCTCGTAAAGCTCCACGAGTGGCGAGGCACCGAGCGGTGACAGCGGACGGCTTTCGAATTTGCCGTCCGCAGAACGAAGCACCTGAGCGTCTCCGCGTTTGAGCACGACCACTCCCGATCGGGGAGCGCCGATCAGCTCCGCGAAGGGCACACCCAGACCGACGGCGATCTTCCAGAGCACGCCAACCGTAGGATTGCTTTTGCATGTCTCGATCTGCGAGAGGGCGGCACGGCTGACTCCGGAGGATCGCGCCAAGTCGTCCAACGAAAGCCCGCGAGCCTTCCGGCGTTGTCGCAGGTTCTCGGCGACACGGCGACCGAGTTCGGCCGCGCCGACGTCGTCGCCGGGTCCGGCCAGGGGCCGATTCGCCTTGCGCGTGACCACTTTTGCCTCCATTTTTTGCTCGCGTGATCGAACGGATGAAGTGCCACTGCCGACCGGACGCGCGGGTCGCACCGTATCACGGCAGTCCGCCCGTGCACTCCGTTCGCGCTTTGGAGGATCCAGAGCGCCCGCTCGCCCGAAGCGCCTTTCCAGAGGCGCAAGCCATTCTGCGGGCGAGACCCGCCGCGTCGCCCGAGCCGTGACAACGCACCCGCCCACGCGCAGGGAGTTGCTGGCGGGAGCCTGCTCGACCGCTTTGCTGGGTGCGAGCGGATGCCGGAGGGAGAGCGATGGCATCGTACGCATCGGCTTCATGACAAACCTGACCCACGCCCCGGCCATCGTCGGCTTGGCGTCCGGACGCATTGCGCGAGCGCTCGGGGTTCCCGTCGAGCCGCGCAGTTTTCGGGCGGGACCGCGCGTCGCCGAAGCGCTCGTCGGCGAGGCCATCGACGTCGGCGTCGCGGGTCCCTCTGCCCTCATTTACACGAATGCACGACACCGCAACGGCGTGCTTCGGGTGCTGTCCGGATGCTGCTCCGGCGGCGCCTCCTTCCTCGTTGGGACAAACTCCGGGATTCGAGTGCCAGGCGACTTGCGCGGCAAGACGCTCGCAACAACGCAGATCGGGACGACACAGGACATTTCGCTGCGCAAGTATCTCCGGGCGCACGGGTTCGCGCCTGCTGAACGCGGCGGCGACGTAACGGTCCATGCACTCGACGCCACCACCATCCTGACCGAAATGCGTCGAGGCGCTCTCGATGGCGCTTGGCTGCCCGAACCGTGGGCCACGCGCGTTGTGCAAGACGCCGGCGCCGTCCGCCTCATCGACGAGCGCGACCTGTGGCCCGATCGTCGATTCCCGACAGCGCTCGTCGCGGCTCGAGGAGAGTTCGTTCGAGCGCGCCCGGATCTCGCGAGGCGCCTGACGGTCGCCATCGGCGACGAGGTCGATCGCGCACTCGGCGGCGCAAAGCAGACGTGCGAAGAAGCGCGCGTCGAGCTCGGCCGTCTCGTCGGCAAGACTCTGCCGCCATCGCTCATGAGCGAGGCCTGGCGATGGGTCGACTTCACCCGCGACCCGCTGCGCGACGCCCTGGAAACACTGGCGGCGGACGCAACGGCCCTGGGCCTCGCCCCGGCATCCACGTGCCGCAACCTGTTCACCTGACTCGGGCCTTCTCGGCAGTGGGCTTGGCGGTTCTCCGTTCGCCCACAACCGCCCGAAATCGGAAAAAGAGCTCCCGCGTTCATGACTGGCCGGCTCGACGCGAGCGCTTTGCGGCGATCTTCGCGAGCAATTCTTCGCGCGTCACGCCAAGTCTCGAAGCGGTCTTCTGCGCCAGCGACGTTCGCGCCACACCGGGCACGAAGCGGTACGTCGCGCGCTCGGACCCATCGAGTTCCACTTGGATGAACTCGAGTGGGATGGAACCGTTTTTCGCCTCGCGGGCAAGGCCCGCGGCGAACTGCAGCAAATGTGTCGTGGCGAACGCTCGGACCCCGAGCTCCGGCAAGAGGGACAGAACCAGCCGGGCGATCTCCTCGCCTTCGGAAGGATTCGTCCCGGAGCACAGCTCGTCGAGGACCACGAGCGCGCCCGGATCGAACTCGTCGAACAGGCGACGAATCCGAAGCAGCTCCATCCCCAGATGGCCTTCCGGCTGGTCGGAACGCGCTTCCTCGAACAGCGATGCAAAGAGCCCCGACGCGAGCGGAACACGAGCGCCCCTCGCCGGAACAAATAGACCCACTTGGGAAAGCAGCTGAGCAATGGCAACGGACTGCAGAAGCCGCGTCTTGCCTCCGGAGTTGGGACCCGTCACGACGACAATCGCGTTCGGTCCTGCGTGCAAATCGCAGGGGACGGGTTGAACACCCGCGGCGAGCAGCAGCGGATTGAACAGGCCTTGTAGATCGAGCGCCGAGTCGGGCGCCGTCAAGGTGGCCAGAGTCACCGACAGGCCCAGAGCGCGCGCCCGATCCCGAAAGCAAAGCGCGCCTAGGACGACCTCTATATCTCCCAGAAGCTGAAAGAGCGGCGCAATCGAGCCTTCGACACCGGCGAAGACCTCGGAGAGCAACCGTTCCGCGATTTCGCCGGCGGTTGTTCGGAACCCACGCCCGAAAAGAACGATACGAGCGAAAAATCTGCGCAACGCCGGGACGTAGAACGGGTTGGAGCGATTTTCTTCGACGCGCACGATTTGTAGCGCTCGGACCTCTCCGTCCGCTCCGACTCGTACGCGAAGATCGAGCGAGCCGAGATGCTCGTCGTGCTCGAGAAACGCGACGAGGCGGCGATAGCCGTCGCTGTCGGCCACCGCAACACCGAACGCCCGAAGTCGACTCAGCGCAGACGTTGCGCCGGCGAACGACTGCGCCAAGAGCTCGAACGCGCCTCGCACTGCCCGAAGAATCTCAACCCGCCGTACACGAGGCGCGGGCTGTCGCGGCGCGCAGAGAAGTCCGCGAATCCTCAAGATGGAGAGGTAGACGCTCTCGAGCTCGGACCGCGCGGCCGGTACGTCGACGAGCTCTGCCAGCACGCTCTGCCGGATCTCGACGTGGCGTGCGTCGTGGGGGGGTGCCGCAAGCACTCGCGCTGCGTACCGGCCGGAAGCGCGATACCCCTCGGCACCGACACGAAGGGCCAGGCACTTATCGACGATTTCGTCGACATAGACGTCCCGGACGAAGCCATCGCGCTCCCAAGACGATGCGGGCAGATCGGCAGCGCCGACCACGTCGTCGAACGCCGCCTGGGGAGCGCCCGCGGCGAAGGCAAAGACGAGAGCCTGACGCAGCGCAGCGGTGCTGATGCGCATGCGCGCGTCGGCGCTCAGCAAGTCAGGGATCGGTAACGCGACCGTGGACATGGCTGAGAGGGTCCCCTTCAACCGCTGCGTTGGACGGGAACCCTCTCGTTGGCGTCTCGACCCAGAGTCAGGTGGCCGGGCTTCACTTCTTCTTCGTGTGACACCCCAAGCAGCCGAACCCTTGGCCCGTCTTCGGGTCGTAGGGTGACTCGCCAAGGAGCTCGGCCATCGTTGGCTCGACTTGCTTCATCATGAAATCGACAGCCTTCGGATGCTTCGCGTGCATGGCCTTCATCCCGGCGGGCGTAAGCTCAAGCTTGGGGAGGTCGGGGTTCGGCATTTTGAAACTGCCATCCTTGACCCCCGCCCCATGGCAGAGGACGCATTTGGTCTCGGCGTAGGCCTTTGCGTCAAAATCATGAAAGAGTGCGCCCATCTTGGGCATTACGGTCGACTTCATATACGCCAACTTCTGATCATGCGTCCACTTCTCCCAGTCGCCCGGTCCAGGAGGACCCGCGGCCTCGGATCTCGCCGACGTGGAAGCCGCCGCGCTGGGCGCCGGAGCAGCGCTCTCGGCAGCGGCGGCGCTGCTCGCGGATGGCGCGCTGCTCGCTGGTTGGCCGCTCGCCGCCTCGGAGGACGAGCTCGACGTGGCCGGTGGATTGCTCGGCTGATTGACCTCCGGCTGGCCGCCGCCGCACGCGACGGCGAATGCTGGAACGATGAGAGCGATTGCGCACATGGCTATGAGACGCTTCATGGCGCCCTTGGATGCACCACGAGCCCAGCCGTTGCAAGGCCATTCGTCCCGTCCAGCGTCGAAGGTCGGCATCTCGGCCAACCGGGGCCATCCGGTCAAGCTCGCTCGACAGCATCTCGGCCAACGGGGGCCATCCGGTCACGCTCGCTCGACGGCGACCACGCCCTTGACTTTCTGCAGCGATCGCATGACCGCCTTCAACTGCTGCAGATCCTCGCACACGAACGAAAACAGGTTGACGGCTCGCCCGTCGTCACTCGCCCGGCAGTTTGCCTCGCTGATGTTGATGCCTTGCGCCATGAACGTCTGACCGACGTTCGCGAGAATGCCAGGGAGATTCGCCGTGACCACGCGAACCTGCACGCTGCGATTGATGCGTGCCTTGCTGTCCCACGTAATTTCGACACGCCGTTCGGGATCGGTATCGAACGCCTTGGGACAGCCTCGTCGGTGGATCGTGACGCCGCGCCCGCGCGTGATGAAGCCGAGGATGTCGTCGCCGGGCAACGGATTGCAGCACTTCGCGTACCGCACCAGTACGTCGTCGATGCCGTTGATCCGAATCGCGCCTTCGTCACGCTTGATGACTTTGCGAACCAGACCCGCCAGTCTGCCCTCGCGCAGCGATGCAGGGGGCCTGCTCTCGCGCCCGTCTTCGTCGGGTGGCGCGACGAACTTGATGATCTCGTCCGGATCGATCTTTCCGTAGCCGATTCCAATGAAAAGCTCTTCGAGATTCGAGACCTTCAGGTGCTCGAAGAGCCGGCGTAGCTCCGACTCGTTCTTAAGGAGCTTGCTCGCGCTCATCCCTGCGTCGTGAAGTCCGCGCTCGAGAAGCTCTTCGCCGAGGCGACGGCTCTTGTCGCGTTGGTCCTGCCGGAAGTAGTTGCGGACCTTGGCGCGTGCCCGCGTCGTTCCGATGAAGTCGAGCCAGTCCTTGCTCGGACTCTGGTGCGTACTCGTCAGGACCTCGACGACGTCGCCGTTGCGCAGTTTGTAGCGCAACGACTCCATCTTGCCGTTGATCCGTGCCCCGGTGACGTGATCTCCGAGTTGAGTGTGAATCTGGTACGCGAAGTCGATAGGGGTCGCTCCCCGCGGAAACACCCGCACGTCTCCTTTCGGAGTGAAGACGTAGACCTCGTCCTGAAAAAGGTCGACCTTGACGCCCTCGAGGAATTCGGCGGGATCCTTGAGTTCCTTTTGCCACTCGAGAAGCTGCCGCAGCCACGAGAAGCGCTGCGCGTCTTGCTCTGCGATGCCACCGCCGCGTTCCTTGTACTTCCAGTGCGCCGCAATTCCGCGTTCGGCGACCCGGTGCATCTCTTGCGTTCGAATCTGAATCTCGATCCGCTCGCGCCCAGGGCCGATGACCGTCGTATGCAACGACTGATACATGTTCGGCTTGGGCAGCGCGACGTAATCCTTGAATCGGCCCGGGACGGGCGTCCATTGCGAATGGATGACCCCGAGTGCGGCATAGCAGTCGCTGACGCTCTCCACGAGGACGCGAAACGCAATGAGATCCTGCACGCCTTCGAGGCCGGACTCCTGCGCCTTCATCTTGCGGTAAACGCTATAGAGGTGCTTCGCCCTGCCGGTGACTTCGGCTGCGAAGCCTTGCTCGGCCAGACGGCTCGACAGCGTCTTGCAGACCTCGGCAATGTATTTGTCGCGCTCGCGCTTCGTCTTCGTCATTTGCGCCACGAGCTCGGCGCAAGCCTCGGGCTCGAGATATCGGAAACTCAGGTCCTCGAGTTCGCTCTTGAACGCCTGAATGCCCAGCCGGTTCGCGAGCGGCGCGTAGATCTCGAGCGTTTCCTGCGCGATTCGCTCCTGGGAGTCGTGGCCCATGTGTTCGAGCGTCCGCATGTTGTCAAGACGATCGCAGAGCTTGATCAGCAAGACGCGGATGTCCCGCGCCATGGCAACGACCATCTTGCGGAAATTTTCGGCCTGACGATCCTCCTTGGATGTGAAGTTGATCTTGGAGAGCTTCGTCACGCCGTCGACCAATTCGGCGACCTCGACGCCAAATTCCTTCGTCAGCTCATCGCTGGTCGCGAGCGTGTCCTCGACGACGTCGTGCAAGAGGCCCGCACAGACGCTTGCCGCGTCGAGACGCAGATCGGCCAAGATACCCGCGACACTCACCGGGTGCACGATGTAAGGCTGACCCGATTTGCGCGTTTGCCCCGCGTGCATGCGGTAGCTGTAGTCGTATGCTCGCTGAATGAGGTCGGGGTCGACCGTGGGCTGGTAGGCCTTGACCCGTTTGATAAGTTGTTCGGCCTGGAGCATCGGCGGAGCCGCGATCGTGCGCAGCCCGGACGTGAAACGTAACACCTCCACTTTCTTCGAGCAATTCAGCCGACCTGCCCATGACGCATCTGCCCTTTGGACCCACCGCCGCACGCCGGTCGGGCGACGACGGTCCCGGGCCGGCGCGCGCTCCGTTGCGTGAGCAAGAACGGGCAATCCACGAATCGCCCGATCATTTCGTGGTCGAGCCAACGGCCCGCCGCGCGACCGTATACGTGCACTTTCCTTGGTGCCTGGCCAAGTGCCCTTATTGCGACTTCGTGAGCTACGTCGACCCGCGAGCCGACAGTACGTCGTACACAGCCGCCGTGTTGCGCGAGCTCGAAGCCCGCGCCCCGCTTCTCGACAGCGCGGACACGCCTGAAGTCGAGAGCATTTTTTTTGGCGGGGGCACCCCGAGCCTCTGGGACGCGCGAGAGTTGGCGCAGGTCGTCGCGGCGATTCGCAATCGACTGCGCGTCGTGGATCCTTTCGAGATCACGGTCGAATGCAACCCGACGTCGCTCAACCACCGGAAGGCGCGCGCCCTGGTCGACGCGGGCGTCAATCGACTGTCGATTGGCGTGCAATCGCTTCGCAACGAGCGACTGCGATTTCTCGGACGCCTGCACGACGCTCCGGGCGCGATCGGTGCCGTGCGCGATGCGATTCGCGCTGGCGTGCCGCGTGTTTCCGCCGACCTCATTTTCGGCACGCCCGGACAGTCCCCTTCTGAGGCCTGCGCCGAGGCGATCGAACTGGTCGAGCTCGGTCTTGCCCACGTGTCCTGCTACCAGCTGACCATCGAGGCGGGAACGCGATTCGGCGAGCTCGCGCGACGCGGTCGTCTGCCCCTGGCGGACGAGGGTGCCGTGGCCGACGCCTTTCTCGCGATCGACGCCGCCCTGACCGAGCGTGGACTTCGCCACTACGAAGTCTCCAACTACGCGCGTCCGGGCGAAGAAGCGCGCCACAATCTCGCGTACTGGCGGGGCGACGAGTACCTCGGCCTCGGCTGCGCCGCTTATGGCTTCGTCCGTGACCGCTCTCCGGATCCGGAATCCGCCGTCCGGGGAGTGCGCTGGCGCAACATCGCGCAGCCGAACCAGTACGTCGCGTCTACACACGCGGCGCGTCCCGGTCGGGTCGGTGTCGGCGACGGCATTTCGGAATCGAGCGAAGGCTTGGACGCCGAGTCACTTTTGCGCGAGCGGATCATGCTCGGATTGCGCGTACACGACGGCTTGGACGTCGCCGCGGCCGCTCAAGAGCTCGGAGTCCATGGTTGGACCGCGGAGCGCGAGCGCACAGCGATCTGGCTTCAGGCCCGGCAACGTCTCATCCGGGACGGAGCGCGGATCCGCATCCCTCCAAGCGCGTGGCTCTGGACCGACGACACGAGCGCGAGGCTCTTTTAAGAATGCGTACCGAACTCGCTGGTTGACCTCCAGCGGCCGATCGAGCAGCCCAGCCATAGCCGTCGCGCCATGGATCCCCGCACCCCTCCGAGGTCGGTCCCACCTGCGGACGAGCAGGAGATAAGGTGTGGACTACGCTGAACGGATCTGGGGAAGATGGGGATCTCCTGTTCAGATCCTCGGGGTGAGGGACGGTCGGCCACGGTCGAGGTTCCCCGGAGCGCCGGAGGCGACGCTAGGGGCGGCACACCCACACAATACGTCGTACGTTTTGCTGGACAAGCCCAATATCTAGGGGGTAGCGTCGTATCTCAGCACAAGGCCGGGAGCGTCAACCACGGTGCTGCCCGGTCCATCTTTGTCTACGTGATCGTACTGAACATAATAGCAACATGCTCGGGTGAAGGCTGCTCAAACTAAGGCACCTGTCACGAGCGAAGAGCAATCGAATGGACGCCTCGCCGGCCTGACAGGGTGGGCGACGAGGTTGCTTGCGCGCACTTGCCCCGCGGCAGGGAGCGCGGTGGTCTCTGTATTGCCCGGAGGTAGATCATGGCTAATTCACATATGGATGGTCAGAACGGGTTCGGAATGCGAAACGGGCAGCTGAAGTCGAGCCACCCGGCCGCCCCGAGGAGCTCGGAGAAGAGCTCGATGCCCCATCTCGGCGTGGCGGATGGCATCCGAAGCGGGAAAAAGGGCCGCTCTCCGGGGGCCACGGAAGCAAAGGGCGCCGGCAAAGCCTCGCGCACGTCGCGCGGCGTACGCATCGCGCGCCGGTTTTCCAGCCCCGTCAAGGACCCGCTGGACACCGTCGTTTACGAGCGACGATCGAGCGCCATCACGAACACGGACGGAAGCGTCGTCTTCCGGATGGATGGGGCCGAAGTTCCTTCGACTTGGAGTCAACTCGCAACGGACATCGTCATTTCGAAGTACTTTCGAAAGGCCGGACTGCACGGTGACAAGGACCAGGGCGAGACAAGCGTTCGCCAAGTCGTTCACCGGCTCGCGCACACGATTCGCACGGTGGGAGAGAAGCCTGCCCGCGGCGATTCCTCGCGCCCCTATTTCGGCTCAAAGGCGGACGCCGATGCATTCGAAGCGGAGCTCTCGTGTCTACTAGTGAACCAGTACGGCGCATTCAATTCGCCCGTATGGTTCAACCTCGGTCTCTGGCACGAGTATGGCATCGAAGGCTCGGGCGGCAATTGGGCGTGGGACTTCGACGCTCAGGACGCCACCGAGGCCAAGGTGGCGTACGAGCGCCCTCAGTGCTCCGCGTGCTTCATCCAGTCCGTCAAGGACGACCTGATGTCGATCTACGACCTGGTCAAGTCCGAGGCACGCTTGTTCAAGTACGGCTCCGGTACGGGCTCGAACTTCAGCACGATTCGAGGCCGCCAAGAGAAGCTATCGGGGGGCGGCACCTCCTCGGGTTTGATGTCGTTCCTCGAGGTATTCGACCGCGCAGCGGGAGCGACCAAGAGCGGCGGGACGACAAGGCGCGCGGCCAAGATGGTCTGCCTCGACATGGACCACCCCGAGATCGTCGATTTTATCGGATGGAAGGCTCGTGAGGAGAAGAAAGCTCACGCGCTCATCGCCGCGGGCTACAGCGCCGACTTCAACGGCGACGCGTATCACACGATAAGCGGCCAGAACTCGAACAACAGCGTTCGCGTCACCGACGAGTTCATGCGCGCGGCGGCGTCCGGAGCCAAATGGCAGACGCGATTTCGCACGACGGGACAAGTGAGCGAGACCTTCGAGGCTAAGGACGTTTGGCATCAGTTGGCCGAGGCTGCATGGGGCTGCGCCGACCCTGGCGTTCAGTACGATTCAACCATCAATCGTTGGCACACGTGCCCGAACTCAGGGCGAATCAACGCCTCGAATCCGTGCTCGGAATACATGTTTTTGGATGACACCGCGTGCAACCTCGCGAGCGTGAACCTCACCAAATTTCTTCGGGAAACCGCCGTCGACGAGGCCGAGCCGAGGGTCTCCGGAACCCCGAGAGGCTCGACGACTTCGTTCGACGTGGATGGCTATCGGCACGCCTGCCGCGTGTTCTTCATCGCCCAGGAGATCTTGGTCGATCTTTCGAGCTATCCGACGTCCAACATCGCGCGGAACAGCCACGACTATCGCCCGCTCGGCCTAGGCTACGCGAATCTCGGAAGCTTGCTCATGGCGCTCGGCGTTCCCTACGACAGCCGGCAAGGACGAGCCATCGCAGCTGCTCTTACGGCGATCATGTGCGGGACCGCGTATCGGACGAGCGCTGAGATGGCGGCGGTCAAAGGCTCGTTCCCCGGCTACATCAAAAACCGCGAGCCGATGCTTCGTGTCATGCGGATGCATCGCGACGCGGCATACGGCCTAGACCGTGAAGCGTGCCGCCTGCCCGGCGAGTCCCGCGAGACGGCCGGGGAGCTCTACCGAGCCGCCTGCGAAGACTGGGACGAGGCCGTGCGTCTCGGCGACGTCAGCGGCTACCGCAACGCGCAAGCCACGGTCTTGGCACCAACCGGCACCATCGGCCTGCTGATGGACTGCGATACCACCGGAATCGAGCCTGACTTCGCACTCGTGAAGTTCAAGAAGCTTGCGGGCGGCGGATATTTCAAAATCGTCAATCAAACAGTGCCGCATGCGCTTCGCCGGCTGGGCTATTCCGAGCGCGAGGTTCAGGACATCGTGGCCTTCGTGTCGGGTACCAACACGCTGCTGGTCTCACCGCACGTGAATCGTCGGACGCTGAAGGACAAGGGACTGACAGATGCCGATCTGGCCAAGGTCGAGGCGGCGATTCCAGGAGTGTTCGATCTCGACAGCGCCTTTGCCACGTGGGTCCTCGGCGAAGAAGCGTTCGAGCGGCTGGGAGCGCGACGCGACGGGCGACTGCTCGAACACTTGGGGTTTTCGCGAGCGCAGATCGACGAAGCCCAAGACGTCATAGTCGGTCGAATGACCATCGAGGGCGCTCCACACTTGAGGCAGGAGCACCTCGCCATCTTCGATTGTGCCAACCGCTGCGGCAAGCACGGCACACGTTTTCTGGCGCCCATTTCCCATGTCCGCATGATGGCTGCAGTGCAGCCGTTTCTCAGCGGAGCGATCTCGAAGACGGTCAACCTTCCGAACGAAGCGACGGTCGACGACGTTCAGGCCATTTACGAAGAAGGCTGGCGTCTCGGGCTGAAGGCGATTGCGCTTTATCGTGACGGTTGCAAGGCCAGCCAGCCGCTTTCGGCGTCCGGCGACAAGAAAGCGAATGCCGCGCGCGAAAGCGTCGATCCGGCACACGAACCACTGCTCGCCCCGCTGCCGCTGAGCGATGCCACCGAGCAGCAGCTGAGTTTACCGATAGCCAAGAATACCCGCATCTATGGCCAGCGCGTTCGCCTGCCGAAGAAGCGGATCGGCTTCACTCAGGAGGCTCGCGTCGGCGGCCACAAGATATTCTTGCGCACGGGTGAATACGACGACTGCACGCTCGGCGAGATTTTCATCGACATGCACAAAGAGGGCGCAGCATTTCGCAGCTTGATGAACTGCTTTGCCATGAGCGTCAGCATCGGATTGCAGTACGGCGTCCCACTGCAAACGTATGTCGATCAGTTCACGTTCACGCGCTTCGAGCCCCAAGGGCCGGTCGAGGGGCATCCGAACGTCAAGTTCGCGACATCGATTGTTGACTTCATCTTTCGAACGTTGGGGGTCGAATACTTGCACCGATACGATTTGGCGCACATCAAACCGGAGATCGACTCATCGCCGCTCGACGCCGCCCGAAACCTCGGCATGCCGTCACAGCCGCCCAGCAGGGGCGCCCCGCCGGACGCGGGAGAACGGCCAGCATTGCGCGCCCGCGACTCTGCGCGGCCGCCTCCGGAAGCGGCGCCGACTTGGTCGCTGAGCGAAACGCTCGGTGAAAAGACGGGATCACCGCTCGATGCACAGCTCGATACGATGATGGGCGACGCGCCCGTTTGCGAAACGTGCGGGCATATCACCGTGCGAAACGGTGCGTGCTACAAATGCCTCAACTGCGGCAACTCGATGGGCTGCTCGTGACAACGGCCGAAGGGCTCGCATCGCTTGGGACCGCCGCCGTATGGGCAAGATCGGACGATTCGCTGTAGGCTTCCGTCGAGATGCCGA
>Ga0116125_1000084_pt1 | contig 35873 bp, 27 predicted proteins | sample June2015DPH_16_1_2_FD_89729 | JGI IMG/M metagenome (GOLD analysis project Ga0116125, IMG submission 89729) | Peatland microbial communities from SPRUCE experiment site at the Marcell Experimental Forest, Minnesota, USA - June2015DPH_16_10 | ecosystem: Environmental > Terrestrial > Soil >...
CGCTTATGCTCGACCATCTGCTGAGCAGCGGAGCGCGTCCGCGCTCCCCGTAGCGAAAAGACCGCTTCAGAGGACGTCAGATACAACTTGTATCCTCGACCGCGCGCAATGTATTTGACCGCAGCTTCCGCCTGGCCATCATTCGGTTCAAAGGCTACGGGAAGCATGGCGAGCTGCCGCTGAACCATGGCACGCCCAGGCTCGGACGAATGCAGGCTTCCGGAGCGGGCAGAGGGGGCTTTCGATGCGGCAAACCTGCTGGCGATCAGGGCGAAACCACTGACCAGCAAAAACCCGCAGAGAAAATACTTACGCTTCTTCGAGAAAAAGAGCGATTTCGACACAGAGTTCCTCCTAAGTAATGGCGACGCTAACCCAGTTGTGCGCAGGATACTTGCAGCGGACTTCGAAATCGCCGCAAGAGACTCCCGAATGCAGGTTCGGCTCATCCGGCAAGCGCGGATTCGCCAGTACGTAGGGAACCCTAGGGTTTGTTAGCAAGTCTTCGATACCGACCCGAACTAGCGGTGTAGTTTACCAAAGGAAGTGTGAAAACAAGATTAATTAGTGTCCGATGATACAGGTGCAGGTTCTTGCACACGAAGCGAAGCCGCAGCGACAGAGCTAACGCCCGCATGGATGGGCGCGGGTTTGCATGGGCTGTAAATCCCAAGCAGCCGCGGGGGGACTTCCACCGCTCGGATACTTTCTCGATCTCAACTAAGGTTCATCCTGCAGCAACTCCGGCGAAGGCACGATTCCGCCTTCCGTCTGCTTTTGACGCTCGGCGCGACGCTCGTTATCCAGGCGCACGGAGGTTTCCAGTTCCTTCTTGCCTTCTGCCTTACGTCCCATGCGCAGCAAGATCTGCCCCTTTACGTAATGAACATCTGTCCGGCCCGAGTCAAGTTTGTCGGCGGAGTCAATGGCCTGTAAACCCTGCGCGTATTTCTCAGTTCGCAGATAGATCTTTGCCAGTCCCAAATAAGAGTTCACCATGCGCGGATCGCGCCGCACGGCCTCCCGATAGCTTTTCTCCGCATCGTCATCTTGTTGCATTAAGCTATACACGTCGCCAAGCTTTTCGTAATTGAATGCCAGATCCGGTTCTACCGCCGCATCCTTCAAGAACTCATCGCGCGCGAGTTCGTAATCCTGCTTCTTCAAATAAGTGAGGCCCAGGTTGAAATGCACGAAGGTTAATTTGGGGTTGGCTTGCTCCGCGGCCTGAAAATCAGCAAGAGCCAAATCATACTGCTCGAGGTTGAGATGGGCTTTGCCCATAAACAAGTGGAACTCCGGCGAACCCTCGCCAATCTTGACGAGCTGCGCAGTGGCCTGCTCGTCCAGGCCTTTCATGTGCGCCCGGTGAGCGGCGATCGAAAGCACATAAAGATAACTTAGCTGAGAGGACTCCTGCTCCCACAAGGGCTGGAGAGTATCGGCCGCGTCCGCCCAGCGCTCCGCAAAAAAATAGCAGAGCCCCAGCAGATGCCGCGGCTGCACCGCGGCAGGTTGATCGCGCACCACACTCTCGAAAGCTGGAATAGCTTTAAGGAAATCATTCTGCCGGTAATAGGCGAGGCCGATATTGAGGCGAACTCCGGGAACCTGCGGCATCAAACGTTCAGCTTTGCGCAGGTTCTCCAGTGCCTTCACCCATTGCTTGCGGCGCATGTAAACCACGCCGAGGTTCGCATAGGCAGGGCCGACTTGCGGATTCGCGACAACCACCTGCCGAAAATCGCGTTCAGCCTCGTCAAGCCGGTTCTGGTTGAGCGCATCCTGACCCGCCTGAAAAACTTTCGCAGGATCGAACGACGACGCGGTTGAAGCCTCGCCCGCACCCGTTCGCGCTTGAAAAGGAGCCGCCATTAAAGCATGATCCGGCAGAATGACTGCAGCCAGAATGAAGGTCCACAGCACCGCCAACGCGCCCGATCGTAGTGAAATGCTTGACACTGGTATTACTCTCTGCTGTAGTGTCCGCCAACGTTCGCAGCGAAGCAAGCGCGAGGACGCAGGCCAGGTTTTTACGACGCTCTGAAGGCAAGACCACGATGGTAACCATCCGCGATGTAGCGAAGGAGAGCGGTTTTTCTTCCACCACAGTTTCCATTGTGCTCAACGACGCCCCCTTGGCGCGCTATATTCCGCCGGTCACCAAACAGCGCATCGAAAAGGCCGCCGAAAAATTAGGCTATCGGCCGAATCAGTTTGCCCGATCTCTACGCAGCAAGCGCAGCCACACCGTGGGCGTGATGGTTTTTAACATGACCGATCCCTACTGCACCATGGTGCTGCGCGGCATCGAAAACACCTTGTACCAGGCTTCTTATCTGCCCATCCTCACCGACGTGCACAACGAGCGCAGCCGCTTTGAGCGCTATCTGGAGATGCTGCTTGACCGCCGCATCGAAGGCCTGGTGGTTCTCGCGAACTGGCTCTTTCTCGACATCAATCTGCTCGCCGACCTGGAAAAAAGCAGCATTCCAACCGTGCTGATCGGCTGCGAACTCAAAGGTGATTCCATGAGTTCGATCGTTGTCGACAACGAAGTCGGTGGCTACCTTGCGCTGGAGCACCTGCACGCGCTCGGTCATCGCAAAATCGCGTTCATTCGCGGTCCGAAGACTTTGACCGATACCTCTCCCCGCTGGCGCGGAATCCGCAACTGCGCCAAGGCGTGCGGCCTAGAAATCGACTCCAAGCTGGTCGCCGAGTTGCCCGATTCGCGCGATCCCCTCTCCAGCTTCGAGATGGGCCAGAAGCTCACCGAAGATTTGACCAAGCAAAAGCGCCCGTTTACCGCTCTGCTTGCCTTCGACGACATGACGGCCTTCGGAGCCATCCGTGCTCTGAACCACAACGGCCTGCGCGTGCCCGAGCACTGCTCGGTGATCGGATTCGACGACGTGGCGCCCTCCGCGCTCTGCACTCCTTCGCTCACAACCGTGCGCCAGCCCATGGAGACGATGGGCGAAGGAGCGGTGGAAGTAGTTCTGGAAGGAATCAAGTGCGTGCTGGAGAAGCGCGAAGTTGCGGCGTATCACCGCAAAGTGGCCCCGCAGCTCGTAGTTCGCGAGTCCACGCGCCAGCTAGATTAGGTTTCGATAGGACGGATTCCTCTTTTTTCCTTGACAGGGGATATAGCAAAAAAGCACTATTCATACGATTTAATAAACGATCGGCCCAGCGGCCTCCTGAGCAGCCAAGGGAAGCTCGACCAGACTGCCGAACCTGCCGATGGAGTACGGCGAGCGTCGGATACGAATCGCTTCGGGGACGAGAAAAGGGAACCATCATGAGACTTTATCGCAGGTTGCCGCGCATTGCAGTTCTGGTTCTCAGCATCGCCGTTGCGGCTGTCGCTTGGGCTCAGGATACTGCTTCGATTACCGGCACGGTTACTGATTCCAGCGGCGCAGCCATTCCCCATGCGCAAGTCGTGATCACCGATCCCGAGAAGGGGATTACGCGCACCAGCGTCAGCAACGAGAGCGGCGATTACCTTTTCGCCTCGTTGCCTATCGGCTCCTATGATCTGATCGTTACATCCGAGGGTTTCAAGAAGTATCAAGCCAAAGGAGTCATCCTCCGCGTGGCGGAAAAAGCCAGAGTGAACGTGGCGCTGCAAGTGGGCACCATCAGCACCGAGGTTGTTGTGCAGGGCTCGGAAGTGGCTCAAGTGGAAACCCAGTCCTCTGACTTGGGGGGGACGGTCACTGGCAAGGAAATTACTCAGCTTGAACTGAACGGCCGCAATTTTACTCAACTCATCACCCTGGTTCCCGGAGTCACAAATCAGTCTGGGCAAGATGAGGCACAAGTGGGAGTGAATGGCAACGTTGCCTTCAGCGTGAACGGCGGGCGGACCGAGTACAACAACTGGGAAATGGACGGCGGCGACGCGCTCGATAACGGCAGCAACACGTCGCTAAACGTTTATCCCAGCATCGATGCCATCGCCGAGTTCAAAGTGGAAACGTCGAACTATGGCGCTCAATATGGCCGCAACGGTTCCGGCACAGTGGAGATCGAAACCAAATCCGGCACCAACCGCTTCCACGGCGATCTCTACGAGTTTGTCCGCAACGATGACTTCAACGCCACTCAGTATTTCTTGCCGACCGTGCCGGAATATAAGAAAAACGATTTCGGCGGCACTATCGGCGGTCCCATTTATATTCCCGGGCACTACAACAAGGACAAGCAGAAAAGCTTTTTCTTCTTTTCCGAGGAATGGCGTCGAGATATCGTGCCCAGCGGATTTTCACTAACCACGGTTCCGTCGGTGGCCGATCGAGGCGGAAATTTCAACGACATATGTGCCAGTTCCCCTGGCGACTGTCCAACGCAACCCCAATTGCTTAACGGCCTTCCGAACCCGAATGCTGGGCTGCCGTTTCCAAATAATCAGGTCCCCATCAACCCCAGCGATACGGTGACTGTCAATGCGCTTGAAAATCTGATCCCTCTGCCTAACGTTGGCAGCAATCAATGGCTTCAGGACCCGTCACTTCCCACGCATTGGCGCGAGGAGTTGTTCAGGATAGATCACAACGTCACCGACAAAGTTCGGGCGTCGTTCCGCTATATCCACGATTCCTGGTCGCAGATTTATCCCACTCCACTGTGGACGAGCGGTACCAGCTTTCCTACGGTGCAGACAAATTTTGTTGGGCCTGGGGTGAGTTTGGTCGCCCGCCTGACAGCTACGGCTTCACCAACGTTACTAAACGAATTTGTGGCAAGTTATACGACAGACCACATCACACTCAATCTGGTGGGTCCGAATTGGCAGCGTCCGCAGGGAATGACTCTGGGCGTCTTTCAAAACGGTTTTGGGGGCAAGGTCCCAGGGATTAGTTTGAACGGCGGTAGCCTCTTCAATGGAATCAATGAGGATCCGGGATACATACCCAACGGCCCGCTGAATTCGAATCCCACTTATACCTACAAGGACAACGTCACCAAGATTGTGGGTAAGCATAATCTCCAGTTTGGCGCCTACTTCGTGGCGGCCCAGAAGAACGAAATTCCTCAGCCCGGCGTAAGCACTAACGGGATTTTGTCTTATAGCACCAGCGATAGTGTGGTCACCACCGGGAACCCGTTTGCCGATTTGCTGCTGGGGAATGTGCAGCAGTATCAGCAGGAAGAATCATCGATCAAAACCTATAATCGCTACAAGATATTCGAGCCCTATTTTCAAGACGACTTCCACGCCACACCGCGGCTAACACTTAATCTTGGCCTGCGCGTAAGTCTTTACGGTACTTATCGGGAGATACACCATAATGCCTGGAATTTTGACCCGGCCCACTATATTCCAGGGGCGAGCTTTACTGACTCCTCGGACTTTGTACAGGGAACAATACCCAACCCGCAGTATAACGGCTGGGTTGACTGCGGGGTCGCGCCTGGGGTCCCAGTGGGTTGCATGAAAGGCCATCTATTTAACCCTGCGCCGCGCCTCGGCTTCGCTTTCGATCCAAAAGGCGACGGAAAATGGGCCCTGCGAGGCGGGTACGGCATTTTCTATGAACATACCAATCAAGGCGAAGCGAACGCTGGCACACTCGAACAATACAATCCACTCACTCAAACAGCGACTGTTACCAATATTTCGGGCTACGCAAACATAAACCCATCGGCGCTCGGCACCACGACGACTCCATTGACCTTCGTGTCCATTCCCACCAAGGCGATGTGGCCGTATATCCAGCAGTGGCATTTAGACATTGAGCACGATATCGCTAAGAACACGGTTGCAACTGTTTCTTATGTCGGCAGCGCCGGGGTGCACTTGTCGCGTGAATTCGAGCTCAACGAACTCCAGCCCGTCCCGCTCTCGCAGAATCCCTACAAGCCGGGTGAATCGATTAATGCAGGGGGCCATAACGACTGCGGAACGAATTTCGACGCTTACGGGGTACCGATGAATGCGACCACTCCGAGTGGTGCGGTCGTCCCGTACGAGGTGGGTGCGAGCGGAATTCCCTTCGGTCCGGCGGTAAACCTTGGAGTGGCGGCGTGCGGCACGATAGCCGATCCTTTCCGTCCTTTCAACGGAATAGGCAGCATAACTCGAAAAGAGGATACGGCAAGCTCCAATTACAATGCGCTGGAGATCGCTGTCCGCCATAGCATAGGAGGGCTCCAGCTCAACGTAGCCTATACATACAGTCATTCCATTGATGATTCTTCCGACGCCGGCGATGTAGGCGCATTCAACACTTACAATCTCAATTCGTTCCGCGCGAGTTCCAATTTCGACCAAAGACATGTATTCAACATTGGTTACGTTTACGATGTGCCGCTCTTCAAAGGTAATGGGCTAACTCACAAGCTCCTGGGAGGTTGGCAATGGTCCGGCATTACCCTCGTTCAGACTGGAACGCCCTATAGTATCTACAACGCGGGCGGAAGCAATGCGGATGGTGGCAGCGTGCCAGGGGACAACGCCGGAGTCGGGAGCGGTGTGGCGACCTCGGGCTCCTCCTGGCCTGACATTGTGGGCAATCCCAAGGCTGGGATCCCTCACACCCTCGCCGGAAACAACCTTGGGCCGTTCTACTTCAACCCCGCTGTTTTTGTTGCTCCACGGGGTCTTACCTTCGGCGATTCCGGAAGAAACATTCTCAACAATCCGACGCGCACAAACTTCGATATGGCCTTACTGAAACACTTCCCCATAAGCGAAAGCAAATATTTTGAATTTCGCGCGGAAGCCTTCAATGTGTTTAACCACACGGAATTTTCATGGCTGGGAGGCGATGCCGGTTCGGCGGCGAATAACGCTGGCCTTGGGACCGCGAGCAGTTCGATAGGCTGCTACGGCGGAGCAAATAACAACGCAGGCGATCCCACTACCTGCCTTGTCCCCGGTAACGGGGTTGCCTTGGGACAGGCGACGTCCGCCCATCTTCCGCGAATTCTGCAGTTCGCCCTGAAATTTATTTTCTAACGTTGCGGAGTTATCCGTCTATCGGAGCCCAACGCCGTGATGCTGGTAGGACAGAGCTTCACCCTACCTGCACCTGGTTTCCCGCTGCGACCGCCTCCAGCGCCCGCTCCAAATCCGCGATCAGATCGCCCGCGTTCTCAATCCCAACCGAGAGGCGGATCATCTGCTCCGTCACGCCCATCTTTGCGCGCTCTTCCGCGGGAATCATCGCATGCGATGTAAGCACCGGGATCGATACCAGCGACTCCACGCTGCCTAAACTCGGTGCCAGCGTAAACAGCCGCATCGCTTCGCTCACGCGCCGCGCATCCTCGCCAGTGCCTTCTACTTCAAACGTCACCATCCCTCCTCCGCCCCTCATCTGCTGGCGCGCCAGCGCGCACTGCGGATGACTTTTCAGGAAGGGATAATGCACGCTCCGCACCTTGGCATGATCCGACAAAAATTCCGCGACGTGTTGCGCGTTTTCGTTCTGCCGAGTCACGCGCACCGACAGCGTCTTCAGTCCGCGCACCAGCATCCACGAGGCATGAGGGTCCATGCAGTTTCCCAGCGTCGTCCGCGTCTGCCAGATTTTCTCCATCAATTCATGCCGCCCGCACACCACGCCGCAAATCAAATCCGAATGTCCGCCCAGATATTTCGTTCCGGAGTGCATCACAAGATCGATGCCATATTCCGCCGGATGCTGATTAATCGGAGTGCCAAATGTCGCGTCGATCATGCTAAGCAGCATATGTTGCTTTGCGACCGCCGCCACTTTCTTGAAATCGACCACGCGCAGGGTAGGATTCGTCGGCGATTCGAGGTAGAGCAACTTTGTGTTCGGCCGAATCGCCTGTGCATGCTGCTCGTAGTCGGTCGTGTCGACGAACGTCGTCTCGATCCCCATCTTCGGCAGCCATTGCGCGAGGAACTTGTTTACGCCGCCGTAAATATCGCGCTGCGCCACCACGTGATCGCCACTTCGGAGCAGCGCCATGATCGTCGTTGTAATCGCACCCATCCCCGAGGCAAACGTGAGCGCCGCCTCCGTGCCTTCCAGCTCCGCAATCGTCTTCTCGGCTACGGTATTCGTCGGATTGCCGTAGCGCGTGTAGAAGTGGTCGGTGTGGGTCGCGCGCAACTGCTCATCGTTGTCGGTGACCTCAAACGTCGACGTCTGAAAGATCGGCGTGGCCATGGGTCCGTTTTTCTTCTCAAGATCCGCTGCGCCGCGTACCGCCTGAGTCTCCGGTTGATGTTGACGATTGTTCATGAAATCCCCGCTCATTAGAGATTAATTGCCTAAACCATCGCCAGCAAGCGCAGAGTTTCGCCGCGTACCATTTATAATTCTCAATTCATGAATCTGGGATTGAAAGACAAAGTTGCTCTGGTCGCCGCATCCAGCCAAGGGATTGGACGAGCCACGGCGGAGGCCTTTGCCGCCGAAGGTTGCAAAGTCGCAATGTGCGCCCGCAACCAACAAACGCTGCAGGCGGCAGCCGAAAAGATTCGCCAAGATCATCGCGCGGAAGTTTTTGCCGAGGCCTTCGACGTGACGAATCCCAACGCGGTGAGCAGCTTCGTCGCCGAAGTGGCTCAGAGATTCGGCGCAGTAGATATCTGCGTGACGAACGCAGGTGGTCCGCCAGCCAAGGGATTTCTGGCGGCGAGCCTGGAAGAGTGGGAGCGCGCGATCGACATGAATTTCCTCAGCACCGTTTATTTTGCGCGCGAAGTCATTCCACACATGCAGAAAAAGCGATGGGGCCGGATCCTTACACTGACGTCCATCACTACCAAGCAGCCAGTTACAGATCTAGTGCTTTCGAATGCAGTGCGTGCGGCGGTCGTAGGACTGGTGAAGAGTCTCGCCAACGAATTCGGCAAAGACGGAATTCTGGTAAACAATGTAGGTCCTGGATTCACTGCGACAGACCGCCTGAAAGAACTGGCCACAGCGCGCTCGTCAGCATCAGGCAAAAGCGAGCAAGAGATCTTCGACGGATGGGCTGCCGACGCGCCGCTCAAGCGTCTGGGCGAGCCGCGCGAAGTCGCTGAGACGATTGTCTGGCTAGCGTCGGAAGCGGCATCTTATATCACCGGTCAAACCATTCTCGTAGATGGCGGTATGTATAAAGGTCTGTAGTTTCGGAGAAAGAATGCGATCGATAGCATCCCGTATGTCGGTAATGAGTGGCGAAGGCGCGCTGGCAGTCTTCGCTCGCGCCAAAGAACTGGAGGGCCAGGGCCGCTCCGTCATTCACCTCGAACTGGGTGAGCCCGATTTTCATGCCGGCCCGTCGGTAATAGAGTCCGCGAAGAACGCTCTCACAGAAGGAAAAGACCGGTACTGTCCCGTAGCCGGGTTACCCGCACTACGCGAGGAAGTGGCGGCTTACCTCCAGCGCACTCGCAACATTGCTGTTTCTCCTGGCAACGTGATCATCGCGCCCGGCTGCAAGGCAATTTTGTTCTTCGCCATGATGGCGTTACTCGAACCGGGAGACGAAGTTCTCTACCCAGATCCCGGCTTCCCCGGTTATCCCTCGATCACCCTCGGCCTGGGCGCGGTCCCAGTTCCATTCGAACTCTCGTCGCGCAACAATTTTCAGCCGGATCTCAACGAGATCGCCTCCAAGATCACCCGCCGCACCCGCATGCTCATCACCAACTCGCCGGGCAATCCTACGGGCACCGTATATACAGACGCTGTCCAGCACGGCTTGGCGGAACTCGCCGTCGAGCACGATCTCTGGGTTCTCTCCGATGAAATCTATGCGCGCATCATCTACGAAGGCGAGTATCTTTCCATGCTGCGCTATCCCGGCATGGCAGAGCGCACCGTAATCATCGACGGTTTCTCCAAGAGCTTTGCCATGACGGGCTGGCGTCTGGGATACGCAGTTGCGCCTCCTGAGGTGGCTGCAGCACTCGCGCTCATGGCGGTTAACAGTTACACCTGTGTAGCCGAGTTCACGCAATATGCCGCCATTGATGCGTTGCGCGACCGAGATGGCGCGACTCCGCGCATGATCGCCGAGTTTGCGCGCCGACGTCAGCAATTCGTTCACGATCTGAATCAAGTGCCGGGCTTCCGCTGCCAAGCGCCCGAGGGAGCGTTCTACGCGTGGGTGGATATTCGTGGTACGGGAGCGACCGCGGAGGAAATCTGCCGCATACTGCTGGAGGATGCCGGAGTCGCGGCTATCCCAGGATCAGCATTCGGCGTGTCAGGCAAGGACTTCGTGCGCTTTTCGTTCGCGTCATCGTTCGCGAATCTGAAGGAAGCGGCGAATCGCGCCATGAAGATTTCTGCGGCATGGCAGGGAAGCCTAGCCGGAAGATGAATGTTGGGACATGGAAACGACCATGTGGCGACGGGCGCCTTCGCTCGTCAGGCGAGCGAAGCGAGCCCAAACCTCCACGGAAGGAAAGCCAACCGAGAATGCAACGAAAACTGTTACCGCTATTCTCTAGCCTGGCTCTGTTCGCAGCGTTCTCCGTGCGATGCACCGCCCAGGCTCGACCATTCCCCGGCCCGGACGTGCAACAGATCTACCAGCGCTTGCTCCCGCAAATAGAAAACATTCCCGCCTTCGACCATCACGCCCATCCTGGCTTCTCCGACGATCCCGATGTCGATGCGATGGCCGCACCTCCCGATTTTAGTGCTGCTGTTCGCACCCGCGATGACAATCCCGAACTGATCGTCGCGGCCAAAGCCCTATTCGGATATCCGTATTCAGACTTGGCGCCAGAACACGCAAGGTGGCTGGTTGCGAAAAAGGCTGAGCTCAAGAAACAGTACGCGGGCACGGCCTACTTTGACTCGATTCTCGACAAGATCAACACTGAGAGTTCCGTCGCCAACCGCGCTATGATGCCGGACTATCTCGATCCCAAGCGCTTTCCGTGGGTGTTTTTCGCCGATTCGTTCATGTGGCCGTTCGACAACACGCGGGAAACGGCTCGCAATCCTGACGAAGGCGTCTACATTCCGCTGCAGGAAAAAATGCTGCGCCGCTGGATGAAACAAGAAAATGTGTCGAAACTGGCTGCGGATTTTGATGGCTATTTGAAATTCATCAGCCAGGTGCTCCAGGACAACAGAAATAAGGGCGGCATTGCCATGAAGTTCGAGGTCGCATACTTCCGGCCAACCACCTTCGGCGATCCCACACGCGACCAGGCGGCAGACCTTTACCAACACTACGTCGCCGGCGGCATTCCCAGCGAAAAAGATTACCGCATCTTCCAGGACTACATCTTTCGCTTTCTGGTTCAGGAAGGCGGCCGATTGCAGCTTCCCGTGCACATTCACACCGCGGTCGGCATCGGCGACTACTTCAATCTCTCGCAGAGCAACATCATGGGTCTGGAAAGTGTGCTGCGTGATCCGCGCTACCGCAGCACCACGTTTGTCATGATCCACGGCGGCTATCCGCTAGAGCGCGAGGCGATCTGGCTCGCGGCCATGAAAAATGTTTACCTCGATTCCTCTTTCGGCGAACTCGCCCAGTATCCCTCCGCCTTTAAAGATACGTTGAAGATGTGGCTGGAAACTTTCCCGGACAAGATCACCTTCGGTACCGATTGTTTCCCGTACAATGAAGTGCTGGGCGCGGAAGAAAGCTACTGGCTGGGCGCGGAATCGTCGCGCATGGCGCTGGCGGCTGCGCTGGCCGAGATGGTTTCAGAGAACGAGATCTCCGAATCGCGAGCGTTGGAATTGGCGCACGCGTATCTGCACGATACTGCCGTGAAGTTGTACGGCGGCAGAGTCCACTAAACCGAAATTACTTCGAGAAAATCCGGGAACGAACTGCATGGCGACAAAGCTTAAAACCAAGACGAAGAAATCAGCCGTGAAGAAAACGAAAACGGCAAAATCTCACTCCCGCGCGCAGCGAGCTGTTTCGAAGCATGCTGCCAGCCAGGTCGCATTGCAATACATTCCGTGGCACACGATTCCGCTGGAAGAGTTAAATCCGCTACTGCAACGGCAGTTCGTTGTCGGCCAGGAAATCATGGTGGCGCGTGTATTGCTGAAAAAAGGCTGCATCGTTCCCGAGCACAGCCATTACAATGAGCAACTCACCTACATTCTTGACGGCGCGCTCAAGTTCTGGATCGACAACCGCGAAATCACCGTCCACGCTGGCGAAGTACTCTGCATTCCCGCCAACATGCCGCACAAAGCCGAGGCGCTTGAGGACACGGTAGACCTCGACGTCTTCACTCCTCCTCGCGCCGATTGGATCAATCGGACTGATCAATACTTGCGGGGCGAGAGATAGTCTCGGAATCCATGCAGCTCTTCGCCAGTTCGGACCGAAGTTCCGATCCACTGGGCAGTGCTGGACCGAAATCTAGCTTCGTTTATTGCTGTATCGGCTGCGCTTCGAAGGCCTCGACCGCCGCGCAGGATTACTGTTGCAGTCATTGCGGCAACCTGCTCGAGATCACAGATCCCCAATGGAATTCTGCGCACCCAACCGCTCTGAAATCTCTTTGGAGCGAGCGTCGCATATCAAATTCGGCTCTTGATCTCAGTGGCGTCTGGCGTTTCCGTGAAATTCTGCCTGCGCCTGACCTCGCGCAGCCGGTCGTTACTCTCCGCGAGGGAAACACGCCAATATACGAGCTTCCAAGAGCGTCTCGCCTAACCGGTGTCACGCGCCTCTACGCCAAGCATCAAGGAATGAATCCCACTGGTTCGTTCAAAGATACTGGGATGACCGTAGCCTCCACCTTTGCCCGCCAAGCCGGAAGCCGCTGGGTCGCCTGCGCCTCCACCGGTAATACTTCGGCGTCCATGGCCGCCTACGCCGCGCGGGGCGGCATGCGCGGTCTCGTGCTCGTGCCGGATGGGAAAATCTCGTGGAGCAAACTCTCGCAGGCTCTCGACTACGGAGCACTGACCTGCCAACTCCGCACGGACTTCGATGGTTGCCTCCGTCTGCTGCAAGAACTGGTGCGCGAGGCGCCCGTCTACCAACTGAACTCGATCAATCCGTTTCGCCTCGAAGGACAGAAGACACTTGCCTTCGAATTGCTGGAGCAACTCGACTGGCATCCGCCCGAACACATCATCGTGCCCGGCGGCAATCTCGGCAACAGTTCGGCTATCGGCAAAGGATTGCTCGAGATGCTGGATATGGGGCTGATTTCACGCCTGCCCAAGCTTTCGGTAATTCAAGCGGAAGGCGCCAATGCGCTCGTGCGTACGGTGCGCGAGGCTGAAGGCAAGCGTCTCGTTCCAGTGCAGGCGGAAACTCGTGCCACCGCCATCCGCATCGGGAATCCTGTCTCCTGGGAAAAGGCAATAAGGGTCATTCAGGGCACTAGCGGTACCTGTGAGCAAGTCAGCGAAGTCGAGATTGCGCAGGCCAAAGCAGAGATTGGCGCAGAAGGCATTGGCTGCGAGCCCGCGTCCGCCGTAACGCTTGCAGGGTTGAAGAAACTGCTGCGCCAGGGTTTTGTCAAAAAAGACGAGACGGTGGTCCTGGTGCTGACTGGAAATCTCTTAAAGGACCCCGACTTCACGATGGAGTTCCATCGTGGCGATCTTTTTCGCGGCTCTCCACAAGAAGCCGCGTCCGCTCAGTTGCAGCCGCTGCGCCATCCTCCCGTAGTTCTCGACGCGACCCTGGCTGCCATAATTCAGACTCTCGAACGAGCCGAGAAATCCGCTCCTGCGCCGTCCAATGCCTAGGAAGAAAAATCAGCGATCAGCCGCGCTCCATCTGGCCTTACCGGCAACTTCCGCAAATCTGGGTCCAGCCTTCGACGCCGCCGCCCTTGCCATGGAACTTTACCTTACGATCGATGCGAAGCCGTCAACCGACTTCTCTATCAAAGCCACAGGTCGCGATTCCGAAATTTGCCAGGCGTTGCAAGACAACTTGATTCTCACCACATATTGCGAAGTGCTGGAAAAGCAGGGAATCGGCCTCATTCCGCTGGCGCTTCGGGTCACGAACGAAATACCTATTGGCAAAGGCTGCGGCTCGTCCGCTGCCGCGCGGGTCGCCGGTATTGCATTGGCTAATCATTTTGGCCGAATGCGTTGGACCGATTCTCAAATCATCGGCGAAGCTTCCCGCCGCGAGCGTCACCCCGACAACGCCTCCGCCTGTTGGATGGGCGGTCTCACGATTGCGCGCATGTCTTCGGAAACTGAGGCGCACGTAGCGTGCATCCGGCCGAAAGGGAAGTGGCCGCTATTGCTCGCCATTCCAGAGGAAAGCCTGGCCACAGAAAAAGCGCGAGGGGTGCTCCCGGCGAGCTACCCGCGCGCCGATGCCGTACTCAACATTCAAAATTCGCTTTTTCTACTGGCAGCATTCACGCAAGGACGTCCTGAGTTGCTGGCGCCAGCGCTCGAAGATCGCATCCACCAACCATACCGCGCCCCGCTTTGTCCGCTGTTGCCCTGCCTGCAGGAGTTAACGGGAAAGCCCGGCATTCTCGGCGCCGCCCTCAGCGGCGCTGGTCCCTCGGTGATTGTCTTTCTCGATCCCGACTCCTCCGCGCAGAAAACGAAAAAAGCAATCGCAGCCTACCTTGCCGTGAACAAACTGCCTGCCGAACTCCTTTTAAGTTCCATCAGCCTGCGCGGCGCGCGCGGCTGACTTGCTTCGGCGAATCTATCGGCTGGCGGGCGGGACGATGCCATTCATTCGCAGATATTCCACCATCTGCCCGTAGTGATCGAAGCCGTGCCCCGCAACGCTGGTTGCAACTCCTAACCGGGTTATCGGTCCTTCCCCGAAAGGGCTTTTCAGCGGCTCTACCAGATTCTTCTCGTTAATGGTGGCAATGGCCTTGTGCACGTAAATAAACGAATCTTTCAAATAGGTGAGAATCTCCTCTTTGGTTTTGAGCGATGCCGGCCCTGACTCGTCCCCCACATCTACAGGTGGTTTTTCGCTCAGAATGGCCGCTCCGAAAATATAGTTCACCGCAGCCACGTGCTTGATCTGTTCCCCGAAGTTTCGTACACCCTTGAACTCTCCGGTAGTTGGGACGAATCCAAATTTGTCTTCGGGCATGGCCTCAGCTGCAGAAGTGAACTCGTGCTCCATGTTCGTTACGCTTCGATCCAAAACCTGCGTGACCGTTCTATGCTCGTCTTTCGACTTCTTCTCCTTGGCTGTCGCAGCTAGAGCCGACAAAACAAGAATGCTGAATAGTGCGTATCTAAATTGCCTTCTCATTCATCCCCCTGTATCAGTGAAAGCCCTGTGTTCCTCTGTGCCCTCTGTGGTGACCTTCAGGAAGTCACTCGACCAAAAGGCCATTCCCGGCCCATCCAGGCCCGAGTCAGGTAAATAATAATTCCAGCGACCAGAATCACGGCGGCGTACCGTACCTCTTTCAAAGCATTCTTTCGATTGAACAGAATAAACAGAAATCCCGCAATCGCCACCAATGCCGGCAACGGATAGAGCCACATCCGAAAAGGCCGCGGCAACTCCGGACGCCGAACCCGCAGCACAATCACTCCCACGGCCTGAACAATAAATTGTATGACGATGCGGATCACGACCAGCGCCGCAATCGCATCCTTCAGTTGCAGAAAGCAGAATGCGGCTGCCACGATTCCTAACGCTAGCAGGGAAATGTGTGGAAACCGATGCACCGGATGCAGCTTGGCAAAGACCCGAAAATAGTTTCCATCCTGCGCCGCAGCGTATGGAACCCGAGAATATCCCAGCGTCAGCGAGAAGACTGATGCAAAAGCTGTAACGATCACCAATCCTGTCACGATCCGAGCCGCCCAAGCGCCATAGACCCTCTGCATAAACAGCGACACAACATACAACCCACTATTGTTCTGCCCCGCCGAAAGCATCTCCCGCCAGGGCACGACCGCTAGAATGCATAAGTTCATCAATAGATATAGACAAGCTACCAGCCCAATGGAAAGCAAGAGAGCCCGCGGAATATTGCGTCCCGGGTCTTTTATTTCATCACCCAGGAAGCAAACGTTGTAGTAACCCCAGTAATCGTAAGTAGCGACCAGCAAAGCCCCACCGAGACCGGTGAAAAACGCCGGCGACAGGGTGAATGCCCCAGGGGGAAAGTCAAATGCCCGCGCGGCGTTGAAATGCGTCAAACCGGCGAAGATGATCCATCCAATCGTCCCCATCACAACGAACCACAACATCCGCGAGAGCCGTCCGATCGCCGTAATGCGGCGATAAAGCAGAAAGACGGTGAAGTAGCAGATGAGAATTGCCAGAGCCGTCCCAGGAGTCACCACCCAATTTACTTGCAGCGCTCCCGCCCAAGGCAATGGCAAGGCCGCGCTGTGCGCGGCATATACGGTCTGCAGGCCTGGCCAGTAGTAAGACGCGTACCCGACCAGTCCGATGCAGCCGCTGGCAATCGAAAGCGGCGCGCTGAAGGAAAGTTGCCAGATAAACAAAAACGAAATCAGCCGTCCCCATTTTTGCGGTCCGTAAATCTCGCGCAGATACGTATACGATCCGCCAGAACCCGGGAGCGCCGCGCCTAGCTCCGCCGAACCCAATCCATCGCAAACCGCCAGCAGCGCGCCCGCGATCCATCCCAGCAAAGCCTGTGGCCCGCCCATCGCCGCCAGAACCAGCGGCATGGTGATGAACGGCCCCACGCCGATCATGTCGATCATGTTCAGCGCAGTCGCGCTCCACAGCCCCATACCGCGAATCAGGCCGCTGGAGTCCGATTCGCTTTGAGGTGACCCTGGCATTTATGGGTAAGCTGGGTGCACTACGGGAGAAGCAACAACCTACCGCTCACCTGCCGTTGTTCGAATGCTGCATGGGCCTGCGCCGCTTCCGAGAGAGAAAAGGTGCGATCGATGCGCACGGAAAGCTTGCCGTTGTTGATCCACTCTTCAAAGCAGCGCAAATACTGAGGATATTCCTTTCGATATGGCAGCCCGTTCGTGCGCGTGAGAAACACACTGCCCTTTTCCTGCAGCGTCATCAAATCGAAGGGCGGCACGTAACCGCTCGACTGGCCATACATGATCAGATATCCGGCCGGCGCGAGGCTGTCGAGGCTTGCATTAAACGTATCTTTGCCTACGCCGTCATAAACCACGTTGACACCCCCGCCCCCCGTGATTCGCCGGGCTTCTTTCGCAATATCCGCCCGTGTGGAAACGATTACCTCATCGGCTCCCGCCTCGTTTACAAACTTCGCCTTCTCCGCCGTGGAAGTCACGCCTATCACGCGCCCACCGCGAATCTTCGCCATCTGGCACAAGAGGAGTCCGAGCCCTCCCGCGGCAGCATGAATCAAGCACCAATCGCCTTCTTTCACCGGATAGGCGCAATGCGTGAATGCGTACGCAAGAAAACCCTGGTTAAGTCCGCCCGCTGCCTGCTCGGTGCTAACCCTTTCCGGGACCGGGATCAGCCACGCCACCGGGGCGAGAGCATGCGTGGCGTAAGAACTACCAAAAAAAATCACACGGTCGCCAACACGAACATTCTCCGCCTCGGAGCCAAGCGCCTCCACCACGCCAACTCCCTGGCTCCCCAATGTCGCGGGAAGATCAGGCGCAGCCCCATGCGCGCGATAGAATTTCTGACCAACTAGCTCTCCGCGCCGCATCTGCACATCCAGAAAATTCACGCTTGCCGCAATCACCCGCACCAAAGCCTGCTCCAGCTCAGGCACGGGCAACGGCAATTCTTCCACCCGCATGACTTCAGGCCCGCCAAAGTTGTGAATGCGAACCGCGCGCATCGCTTTATCTGTCATTCTTGTGCCCCGCGCTCAAAATATTTACATACAACCGCACCGCGCCTGGCACTCCTGCCGGCAACTGACGAAAGAAAGCGTACGCCGCATAAATGTATGTTCCCTTGCCGTACTGCGCCCGCAGCAACCCACCCTTCTGTTCGTCCTCACCGGGATCATGACAAGCCAGCAGCGGCTTGAAATGCTCATCCCACTTATCCATGAAATAAAGCCCGCGCTCCTGCACCCAGCCATCAAAGTCGCGCGCCTTAATCTGGTTCGGATAATGAAAGATGCTATCGTCGGGTGCGAGAATCTCCACCGGCGCCTGCTCCACCGAAACCCGTGCCCGACTTAGCTCTGCGGAGTATGGCGTAAAATGACCGCCGTTGAAATCCCCCACGCCGGTATTGTATTGGACAACCAGCGTTCCCCCGGCCGAGACGTAATCGAGCAATTTCTTGTTGTTGGCAACGACATCCTGCTGGGTGTCATAAGCACGAATGCCCAGCACAATCGTTCCATAGCTGCTTAAGTCCTCACTCGCAAGCTTCTCCGGCGCGATCAGAGTTACATTCATCCCCACCTGTTTCAGCACAGTAGGAATGTCATCGCCCGCACCCATGATGTAGCCAATCTTCAAGTCATGCGGAGCCTCTACATCGACGATGCTAACGTGCTGCACGGCGGGTTGATAGTAATAGAAGCTGCCCAGGTCCTCGCGGCTCACCAGCGAATAACCCTCGCTGAATTTGTCGCCGCCCGACTCCAGTACAGCCCGAACCGCCGCGCGTCCTTCCTGCAAACCGGCCGGGAAGATCTTGAATTGAAAATCCTGTTTCTCTCCGCGACGAGTAAAGCTCACCGCCAACTGTGTCGGCTCCGATCGCCAGCCCCTGGGAAGTTCGAGGTGCAGTTCGCCCTGCGTCTCCCGGCTCAGATTACTGGTCGCCCCCACCGTCACGGTGGAAGTTGCACCGTTGTGCGTGGAAATCACCTGCGTTCCCGGTTCCAGCGCCACTGAAAAAGCCGGAACCACTGCCAACGGTCGTGCGCGTTCAAGTCCCGTCTCGTCAACAAACTGCGTAACCACGGTAGCGCCGATTTCGTTCTTTACTGTTTCGCTATTCGCGCGTAGGACTGAATAAGTCACCTTCGCCCGCAGCACCGGAGGCGGGAAGGGTAGCGTCGCGTACTTCTCGTCATCGATGTGATTCAAGCTCTCCGTCTCGGGATCGTCCCGATGCCAATAAGGCCGCGTATACTCCCCGTGGTCCGGTACTTTCAGGCGGAAAACGACACGTACATTGTCTCCCGGCTTGATCGCGACCGGCCTGGTTTTGTCGGAGATCGTTGGCCACCCTTTCGGCACTTCGAGCTTCAGACCATCCAGCAACAGTCGATCTCTCGATCCGTTATGAAAATCCACCGCGACCAGGAATTCCTGCCCGGGCGAAACCGTGGTGGTCGCTTCCGCTTCCTTCGCAATCGCGGGCTTCGGGTCAGCTCGGGAAACGACCGTGGCCGCAAGGCTGACATTCAATGCGTCGTTCAGCGCCTCCTCGGCCTGCTCGCGCTTCTCGTCGAGCCGCTGCAACAGATCGGATTTCAACTCAGGAGGCAGAGAAGCTCCACTCATTTCGCTGTTAACGCTCCCAACCTCACCGACAACCTCTATCAGCGTCCCCGCCGCAGCAGATAAATCATTACGCTGAGCTGCGGCGCTTGCCTTCGCAACATTGGCCGCAATCTGTTCCAACTCATGCCGCAAATTGGGGAGCTTAGACTCCTCCGCACCTAGCCGCGACGCCAGCGCCGGCAATGACGTATCGATGCCGCTAAAGAAATCCTTCTCATGCCCGTCCTTGTCCAGTTTGGCGGGCGCAATCGAGTCCACCAGCTTGTAAAACGTGAATCGATCTCCCGGGTCCACATTCCAATTCGCCGCACCCTGCGACAGCTGGTGCCGCAATCCCTTCATCGCAAACTGCACATACGAGCCGTCTAAATCTCGGTTCGCCTCACCCGTATTTAGTCTCACGGTCCAGTCCGCATCGGGGCAAGTCATCGCCCCAAAGCCGCACACGTTGCCGATGTAAAGCTTCTTCGCCTGCCAGGGCTCGAGCCCTTCCGCGATCTGCTCGGGAAATCGCTTCGGATCGGCCGCAGCGCGGAACGCTTCCCGCGTCAGGATGCTCGAAGCCTGGTGATGTCCGTGCCCGTCTTGCGAGGTTCCGGAAAACCGCGCCACCAGCACATCCGGACGGAAAGTCCGAATCACCCGCACCATGTCGTCTAATGCAATGTCGTGCCCGCCCCACTTCGTAAAGGTCTCATCCGCGCTCTTTGAAAATCCGAAGTCGGCGACCCGTGAGAACCGTTCCTCCACGCCGTAATACTCATCAGCCGCCAACAGTTCCAAGGTACGCAGCACGCCGAGCACGTCCGAAAGATTACTCCCAACTTTATTCTGCCCGCCTTCGCCCCGATTCAGCGTCATCAGCAGCACGCTTGCGCCGTGCCCGCGCGACTCCAGCGTCAACATGCCGCCATCTTCGTCGTCCGGATGCGCCACGGTCTGCATGAGCCTCGCAGTGGTGCCCAGACGCCGCAGCATCAACCGCAAGCCCGCAGCTCCTCGATCCTGCGGAATTTCAGTAGGCGACCCCTGATATGGAAGCTGAGGAAAGTCGGTGACGGAGACGGGCTGATTTGCCGACGCCGTCGCGGCAGTTGATTCGGGCGGCGATCCCGCCCCAATCCGTTGCCCCACCAGTACAGACGAAAACGCTACCAAAAAGCAGAAGAGCGACGTGCGGACGATTGCAGATTGTACGACCTGATGGATTTGCCGCCGTTCGCGGCTTGGAAGGTTGTCACGTTCCGAAAAGTTCACCCTACAAGGATGGGGCCTACCCCACTTTTGACGCAACTTTTTTCCTCTACGGTCCCGGTCCTATTGTCGCCCCTCCTTCAGCGCCTCCTGGCACTGACTGCCCGCAGTCAACACTTCGTTGAAAGCCGTTTCCTTGCGCAAGTTCTTCAGCAGAGGATCTTCCAGCAGCGCAGAGTACGCGCAATAATTCTGCTGCACTGCCGCCTTTAGCAAATGTAACGCATGCTCGTTCTGGCCGCAGTAGGCCATTAGCGCTCCAACGTGATACCACGCCTCAGGATCCGGTTCCATCATCACCGACCCTTCCGCTTCTTGCGCAATTCTGTCCATGTCCGGTGGTCGCTGCGCCTGCGTACACGCCACCAGCAAGTCGCGATGATAAGAGGGAGACTTTCCCACGCGCCGCGACGCATCCCGCGCCTGCGCAACATCCCCTGCCGCCAGATAAATATAGGGAGTCACCCAGTTGGCCCACTCCGAACCCGCATCCAGATGCACGAAATCTGTTGCCCGATCCGTCTGGCCGAGTTCAAGAAACGCCCAAGCACACGAGCGGAAGGTAAAGTTACCCGGGTCGAGCGACCGTGCCGCATTGCACTCCTGCGTGGATTTTTCCTGCATTCCTGCATAACGCAGCACATAGCTAAGAGCGAAATGGGCGTCGCCGCTTTGCGGCCGCTGCTTCACTAAATCGGTGGCCGCTTCAAACGCCCGGCCCAGTTCGCCGCGTTGCACCCGGTTCGTAATCAAATTGCTCGCCGCCGCGACGCGGTTAGGATCGAGAGACACAGCCCTCTCGTAAGCGGCATTCGAGCGCTGGAACATCTGCTCACCTCCGCCGCCGAAATAAGAATCGTAGTAGTACCGCAGGCCCAACTGCTCCCACGCCGGCGCGTAACCCGGATCTTCGCCCACCACGTGCTCCAGCACGGCGATAGCATCCTTATTCGGCGCGGGATCGTGCGGCAAGGCCAGACTGCGAAGATACAGATCGTACGCCTCCGGGCTCTTCGGTCGTGCGGCCGCGCTCAGAGTCCCGCCTGCCACACCCAGCGCCGGCAGAAGCCCCTGCTGCACCTGCGTGCTCAATTGCTGCTGCAGCGCAATCATGTCGTTGACGCCCGACGTCGCGTTCCCCTGCCAGATCAGGCGGTCGTTCGCCACATCAATCGCTTCCAGCGTCACCGTCACCTGTTCGCCTTGGCGAATAAAGTGTCCAGTCAGCAGACGACCCACATGCAGTTCCTGGCCAACTTTATGCGGGTCGAGATCCGACTCCACAAACTTCCGCGTCACCGACGATGGCCGCACTTCGAGCGATCGCGAATAGGTCAGCACGCTGCTCAACTCGTCGGCAAGCGCAAAACGCAAATAATCGACGCTTACATCGCCGTTCATGTTTTGCAGCGGCAATACAGCGATGGCATTCTGGAGTTCGGCACTCGCGGCTGACCGGTGCTTCAGCCAATATGCTCCTACCGCTGCCAAAACCGTCGCCAGTAACGCCAGGGTTCCCAGCAACAGCCAGAGCTGCCAGCGGCTGCTTTTGTGCCCGAACGTCTTGCTGGCAACTCTCAGTTTCGCTGTGACGAGCCCACTCTTTACCTGGCCCGACTCGTTCTCCCGCTTGAGTTGCTGCAGGTCGGCCTTCATCTGCGTGGCGCTCTGGTATCGGTCCTTCCGGTCCTTCTCCATCGCCTTGCCGATGATGCCTTCCAGCTCCACCGGCACCTTTGGGTTAAGTTCTCCGGGAGGAACCGGCTTGTCGTGCAGCACCGCATCTAGCGTCATCAGGGAATTCTTGCCGGTAAAAGGCTTTTTCCCGGTCGACATCTCGTACATGACGACGCCGAAAGAGAATAGATCGCTGCGGAAGTCGATCTCCTCGCTGCGGGCTTGTTCTGGAGACATGTAAACGGCGGTCCCCGGAATCACCCCGATGGCGGTCAACGAATTTTCCGCAATGATGCCGTCGCTGTCTGTCCCCACGTTGTGAACCAGTTTGGCCAGCCCGAAATCGAGAACCTTCACCTGTCCGCTCGGAGTGATAAAAATGTTCGCGGGCTTGATGTCCCGGTGCACGATTCCCTTGGCGTGGGACGCGGCCAGCGCATCCGCCACCTGGATGCTGATATCGAGCACCTTGTCGGTCGGAAGGGGTTGGCCGGAGATGCATTGCTTCAGGCTTTCGCCCTCCAGCTTTTCCATCACAATAAAAGGATGGCCGTTATTGTCCTCAATCCCGTGAATGGTGCAGATATTGGAATGGTTAAGGAGAGACGCGGCCCGCGCCTCACGGGTAAAACGCTCCAGCGACTTGGCGTCGCCGGTAAGGTTTTCAGGAATAAACTTCAGGGCAACGTGCCGCCCCAGCTTGAGATCCTCAGCCTCATAGACTACGCCCATACCTCCGCCCCCGAGCTTGCCCAGGATGCGATAGTGAGATACGGTTTGGCCGATCATGAAAAGGAGATACTCCCGACGGCGGTAATGTTAGGCTGCGCCAGCGGCCTGGGTCAACCAGAGCTTTTGGGTCCAGATTCGACGCGCTACAGGAGCGGCGTTCCAAAGAGGCAAAAGCCCTGTCCTTTGGTGCGCATATCCCATTCTTTAAGATGCCGACTGCGAATACCATGGAGTGAGAACACGAAACCGCGAGGCCGCCGTTTTATGGAGCCGGGATCACGCAACTGCCCTCCTGAGATGCAGGAAGCAATCCGCAAGCGAGCCAGCGAATTGTACGAACGCAGCGGGCAGGTTGCAGGCCACGATCTCGAAAACTGGTGCCAGGCGGAAGCCGAAATCGTTCGGGAATTCTCGGCGGGGTCCGCTCGCCCCGCCGTCATCGTCAACGTTGGGGGCGTGGTTTATACAGGGGAGTACGAACCCGCGCACGCCGATGGCTATGTGGCCGGCGAATGGAAACCGGGCGATCCAGTTCCGGTTCGACTGGCGGGCGAGAAGCTATATCTCCGCCGCCCAAACGGCCGTGAACTCGCGACCACGATCATAAAGAGAATCGGCTAGCCGATCACCTTGTCCCATGTTTACTGTCATCCCGCTCTAATTGTCATCCTGAGCCCGGCGAAGGGATGAATTCATGTTTGAAGTGCAACAGTGAGTTCCAAGAATACCTCGTTTACGGCTGAGTCGCCGTCGCGCTCTGCCCCGGAAAGGCAGCGGTGCAACGCAGAGATTTCCCGTCGGCATGCAAACCGTAAATCTCAATCCTTTTCCTGAGGCTCACCTGCTCATACGTTCTTTTTTTCATCGCAATACCTTTGTACGGTGTTCCACTTGATTCGTGAACTCATGGGACCTGTGCATTTTGCGTGCACCCCGAACCTCTCGATCCTCAGCTCACAAAATTGGAAACCTCCCGTCGTTCCCCGACTTTCTTCATTCGTTGACGGGCAAATGCCCCGTCCGTAATATGAATGGACCCGCGAGCTGCGCATTTCCATCATCAGAGTTAAAGTCCGGAACATGATTGGCCAAAATCTGATCGGATAAATAATGATCGGCCAAACCATTTCGCACTACCGCATCCTCGAGAAGCTCGGTGGCGGCGGCATGGGCGTCGTTTACAAGGCCGAAGATCTCAAACTGGGCCGCTACGTGGCGCTCAAATTCCTGCCCGACGATTTAGCTCGAGACCCGCAGGCGCTCAGCCGCTTCCAGCGCGAAGCCAAGGCCGCTTCGGCCCTGAATCATCCCAACATCTGCACCGTCTACGAAATCGACGATCAAGGCGAAGAAGCCTTCATCGCCATGGAGTTTCTCGCCGGAGTGACGCTGAAGCATAGCATCGGCGGGCGGCCCATGGAGACCGAGTTGATTTTGTCCCTCTCCATCGAGATTGCCGACGCGCTCGACGCTGCCCATACCGAAGGCATCGTCCACCGCGACATCAAACCCGCCAACATCTTCGTGACCAAGCGCGGCCACGCCAAGATTCTGGACTTCGGTCTGGCCAAGGTCGACCTGGCCCGCAGTTCTTCCAGCAACATCGCCTCCCGCTCTACGCAGATGGGTTCGGAGCCACAGCACCTCACCAGCCCGGGCACCATGCTGGGAACGGTCGCTTATATGTCGCCGGAGCAAGTGCGGGCCAAAGAGTTGGACGCGCGCAGCGACCTGTTTTCGTTCGGGTCCGTCCTGTACGAGATGGCCACGGGTGACGTTCCCTTCCACGGCGAAAGCCCGGCAGTGATCTGCGAGGCGATTATGAACCGTGCCCCGGTTCCCCCGGTGCGGTTGAATCACGAATTGTCCGAGAAGCTGGAAGAAATCATCAACAAGGCCCTGGAGAAAGACCGCAATCTGCGCTATCAGCACGCTGCCGATATGCGAGCCGATCTGCAGCGCCTGAAGCGCGAGACGGACTCGCATTCATCTTCTGCGCCGGTGGCCACAGATCGCTCCGCGTCAGCAGTCCAAACCCGCCCCGCCACAACGAAGAAGCTCGGGGCATACGCGGCAACCGGACTCATATGCGTTCTACTGCTCGCGGGAATGTTCTACTATCGCTCGCGCCAGTCTGCACACCACCTCACCGACAAAGACAACATCGTCCTCGCCGATTTTGCCAACAGCACCGGAGACCCGATCTTCGACGACACGCTCAAGACCGCGCTCAGCGTCTCTCTGCGCCAATCCCCTTTCCTCAATGTGCTCTCCGACAGCGAAGTGGCCAAGACCTTGAAATTAATGACGCGCACCGCCGACACAAAGCTAACGGCCGAGCTTGCGCGCGAACTCTGCCAGCGTGCAGGCAGCAAAGCCTACCTTGCGGGATCCATCGGCACCCTGGGCAACGAATTTGTGCTGAGCCTCAAGGCCGCCGATTGCCAGACCGGAGACACGCTGGCACAAGAGCAAGTAACTGCGGCCTCGAAGGAAGAGGCGCTGGATGCATTGGGCAAGGCTGCATCGAAGCTCCGCGGCGAACTGGGCGAATCGCTGGCCTCCGTGCGAAAGTTCGATGTTCCGCTAGCTCAGGCAACCACGTCATCGCTCGAAGCCCTGAAGGAATACAGCCTTGCCGAAAAAGCCGACCATGAAAAAGGCCCCACTGCCGCCCTGGTTCATGACCGCCGCGCCATCGAACTGGATCCGAATTTCGCCATGGCCTACATGGCCGTGGGAGACGACTACTCCAGCATCGGGGAGATGGGACGCTCCGCCGAGTTCCTGACCAAAGCATTTCAGTTACGAGATCACGCCAGCGAAAGAGAAAAGCTGGCGATCACCGCCGACTACTACGAAACCGTCACTGGAGAACTCGATAAGGCGGCTCCCACCTACCAGGAGGAGATTGAGAGCTATCCGAGGGCGGCCGCGGCCTATAAGAATTTGAGCTTTGTGCTGGAAGCTCAGGGACAGTATGAAAAAGCCGCGGATCTGGCACTGCAAGCCGTACGCCTTGCACCGGATAGTGCGAGTTCGTACGCCACTATCGCCGGCGACTACCTCGCCTTGCAGCGCTTCGAGGAAACGCGAGATGTCATTCGCCAGGCTCGTGCGAGAAAGCTGGAATTTGCAGGATTCGACACCTATCTCTACGCTCTTGCCTTTCTGGCGTCCGACTCGGCTGAGATGGATCAACAGGAGAAGTCGCTTGCCGGCCAGCCCGACTTCGAGAACTGGGGACTTGGTCTCGCCGCCGACACCGAGGCCTACGCCGGTCATCTTCGCAAATCGCGCGAACTCACCCGCCGCGCCGTGGACTCTGCGGTTCGCGCCGACAGCAAGGAAAATGCAGCCGTCGCTTCGGCGATCGCCGCTCAACGCGAAGCAGCCTTTGGCAATGCGGCGCAGGCTCGGCAAGCGGCATCCGACGCGTTAACCCTCGCCCCAAACAGTCAAGGTGCCCAGACCGAAGCAGCCCTCGCCTTGGCGATGTCAGGCGACACCTCGCGAGCCCAATCCCTGACTCAGGCTCTTGCAAAGCGATTCCCACTGGACACACAGATGCAGTGGCTGTGGCTGCCAACGATTCAAGCGCAGCTGGAATTGGATCGGAAGAATCCGGCCGCAGCGCTGACTGCATTGCAGGCTGCCTCTGCCATCGAGTTAGGGTCGATTGCGATCAGCAACAATGTTTCTTGCCTCTATCCGGTCTACGTACGCGGCGAAGCCTACCTGGCAGCCGGACAAGGCACAGCCGCCGCCGTAGAGTTTCAGAAGATCGTCAACCACACTGGCATAGTCTGGAACTGCTGGACGGGAGCGCTGGCCCATCTGGGCGTAGCCCGTGCCAACGTTCTGGAAGCCAGAACTTCAACAGGAGCCGATGCCGAAGCCGCGCGCCTCCAAGCGGTGACTGCGTACAAAGATTTCCTCACTCTCTGGAAAGACGCCGATCCCGATATCCCAATCTACAAGCAAGCCAAAGCGGAATACGCAAAGTTGGAGTCGCCGTGAGGGGGCATGCCTAAGGCTGGATTTGCATAGTCAGGATAAACGAAGAATCGAGGTATAAATCCAATGAACCCTTCCGAACGTATTGATCAGCTGATCGCAGGAATCACCGACTGGCGCGGCAAAACGCTCGCAGGCGTGCGCAAGAGCATCCTTGAGGCCGACCGGGAGATCATCGAGGAGTGGAAGTGGATGGGAAGCCCCGTGTGGTCTCGCGACGGAATGATCGCGGTCGGCAACGCCCACAAAGATAAAGTGAAGCTCACCTTTTCCAACGGGGCCAACCTCCCCGATCCTGACAAGCTCTTCAACGCGGGCCTCGAAGGCAACAAGTGGCGGGCGATCGATTTGTTCGAGGGCGACAAGATCAACGAGCGTGCTCTAAAAAACCTGGTCCGTGCCGCCATTGATTACAATCAGGCCAAATTAAAGAAGAAGAAAGCGCCTGCGAGTACTCGAGCGAAAGCCAAAAGTAAGAGGTGATGAAACTGCGGAGGGCTGTCCCACGAAATGAGTCTGATCGCTTTGGTGGAAACGTGTCAGTTTTTCACGGCATGGCGACAGTCTAGTTTCTCTGTGGCCGTTGTCTGCGACCAGTCAACTCGCCACTCAAGCCAAAAGCGAACTACCCCTCCTCCAATTTCTTTCGTCGGATGCGCCGGCCGCAAATCCGCGGTTAGCACCTAAGAATCTAAGGACGAACTTCGTAGATAACGCCCCCGCCGTCACCCCCACTGAGCGTTCCGCCGTAAATCGCGCCCGACTTGTAGACCACATTGGAAGCGGGCTGTGTGCCGGTCGAAGCGTCGTTCGGAGCAAAATTGTCGAGGATGCCCTCGGTCCAGGTCCCGCCCGGTTGAGCGGGTGGTTTCATCTGGAAAACCGTGCCTCCCTCAGAGCCGCCATGCCAAGTGACCCCGTACAAAATCCCATTCGGACCCCACGCCAGACCCAATGGCCCGGAGCCGTCGGGAGAACTGGTGAAGCTGTGCAGTATCGTTTCCGTCCAGGGGCCGCCAGCCGCTGGTGGCGATAGTTCGAAGACGATTCCGTTATTGACGTAGGTCGATCCATAGAGATTGCCGTCTTTATCTATGATCAAGCCCGGATAGGGATACACCCCGTCTGTGGCAGAACCACCGAAGCTGTGCAGGATGGTTTTTGTCCAAGCGCCGCCCTTCTCGGCAGGCGGAGACAGTTCAAACGCCGTGCCGCACCATATATCGCAGCTTTGGTAATTAGCGCCGCCTTCTATCGTCGTGCCGTACAGATTGCGTTTGTGGTCGAAGACAAAATAACCCGTTGGGCCCGTGCCGTCGCTGTTGCCATCAAACTCGTAAAGTACCTTATAAGCCCACGCGACACCGGCTTGCTTTGGGGGCGTAAGCTGAAAAATAAATCCATCCCCGGAAGCATTGCCGCCGCTCTTGCCCGCCCCATACAAAACGCCTTCGGGACCCACGGTAATGCCGGAGGGGTCGGGCGGCAAGTTAGGCCTTGTTCCGCGAAGAAACTTGTAGAGAGTAGTTTCGGTCCAGGCTCCGCCCGGCTGGGCAGGGGGCGAAAGCTCGAATACGATGCCGCAACCCTGGAGGGGTGAGCTCAAACACAGGGCCGTTTTCGTAGTCGGCACCGTATAGATTTCCCGCTGAATCAGTGACCATGTTGGGAAATCCCAACCCAGCTCCCTCATAGATAACTTTTTCGCTTTGGGCGAAAACGGAGAGCGGTAGGAATAACACAATCAGAACCGCGGTCAGACTGGAGTAACCTCTCAGCTGCGCGATCAAGTTTGGATTTTGTTAACTCATGCCGTTCTCCTTGGGAATTGGCGTTCAACGGAAACGCTCTAGGGCAGCAGTCGGGCCTCTGCCTTTGAAGAGGCGGGGGATTTCCAAACAAAATGCGGCAGTAACTTTGCAGACAAACCGAGCGCTGTCAATCGTTTATCAGAGCGATAAAACCGCGCCGGGAGCCTGAGCCGGATCCGCCGTTCCGTGGGCATGTGGCGGACAAGGTCTTTGTTGCGCACAGCGGCACAGTGCGCCCATGAACTGAGTACAGATTCCCGTCAGGGTATTTTCGTGGGCGATTCGATTCGCAAAGGTCAAAATCGCAGTGTGCCCCATTTCTCGCATTTGTTGCGAGAAGTGGGGCCCGACCACGAGCACAACTGCTTGAACTGTTGTCGACCCCTCAACGCGCGGGCGCCAGCGTCAGGCTAAAGATCGTGCCGTCATTGCTGGTTCCGCCAAACGTGGTTGTCCCGTAGAACGTACCGTTAGAAACCTCGAGCAGGACCCCAAGCGGGCCCGACCCATCTGTGTCGGCAAAGCTGTGCAGGGTTGTCACCGCGCCTTCGGGAGTCATTTCGAAAACCGTTCCGTAGATGCCTTCTGCGCCGCTGGTAGTCGTACCGTAGAGGTTGCCGTCGCTGCCCAAGGCTAAACCGCTGCCAGGGAAGGCTCCGTCCGTCAAATGGAAGCGGTGCAACGTAGTCAGAGTGCCGGAAGGCGTAATCTTGAAAACGGTTCCGCAGCCGTAAGGACTATCGCAGCTCAGATTCCCGCCTTGGTAGGTCGTTCCGTAGAACCCGCTACTGGTTTCGACCAGTGTGGACAAGGGGTCCGTACCGTCGGTGCCGTCAAAGCTATGCAGTGTGGTTAACGTGCCAGTCGGAGTCATCTTGAAAACCGTGCCGCATTCCGTACCTACCCCACAGTAGGTGCCCGAACCGCCAATCTCCGTGGTGCCGTAAAAATTCCCATCGGAAGCTCGAACCAGGCTCGCGGACGGATACGCTCCGTCGCTACCGCTGAAGCTGTGCAGTGCCGCGAATGCGCCGGCCGGCGTAATTTTAAATATCGCGCCGTCTCCCCCGACCAGTCCACCCTGCCGAGCTGTTCCGTAGAATGTGCCGCTCGGGGCTTGTACCAGCGCTGCCTGCGGATAGGCTCCGTCGGCAAAGTGGAAGCTGTGCAGCGTAGTCAGCGTCCCTGCAGAGGTAATCTTAAAAATCGTTCCGTAGTTATACGCGCCGCCAATCTGGGTTGTGCCATAAAAGTTTCCATCCGTGCCTTGTACCAAGCCACCCTCCGGCGCGTTGCCGTCAGCGCAACTAGCCAACGAGCAAAAACTATAAAGTGTAGTGAGAGTGCCACCCGGGGTGAGTTGGAATACGCTGCCGTGTCCGTTTGCTCCACCTTGCGCGGCCGTCCCATAGAAGTTTCCATCCGTGCTGAGAATCAACGACGTTTCCGGATTCGCGCCATCGCTTCCGCTGAAATCTACTAAAGAGGTAAAGGTTTGTGCAGGAGCGGCAATCACCGCCATGCACGCAGCGAAAACTACACAGACTGATTTCAAAACGGACAGCCAACGACATTGCGGATTGTTCATACGAGGTCCTCTCCATTCTTTTGTCGCCTAAGCGACGGCTGGATCAATTCGTGGTCGGGTTATTTGGAAGGAGATAGCTCTCACTTAGTGGAACATGTAAGAGACGATCTCATTTGAGTGGGTGAAAGTTATCACGGCAATTTTCGGGGCGTCAAGGCAAAAACAACCCAGGCTGCGACAGAATCGCATGCCCGAAATTCTTTGTAAGGTTTTCTGCCCGCCTGAGACTACCTGAATAGGGACGGCTTCGATTCTTCGATGGCCTGACTCATTCCTTATCCGGGAGAGAAAAAATGACCGTTGCAAATCGACTGAATACCGGTAAGAACCCGCCCGTATTACCGACTGAGGCTTTCCCGTCGGGTTCAAGCCCCAGGTTCCAATTGAAGTCAATTTTTGTCGGACCCGACGGCCTGCGCGCCGGCTGGCGACTGCTCATCTTCGTCACTCTGGTTGTCGCCCTGTTTGGGAGTTCTCTCGTCATCCGCAGCGGTGGAATTCAAGGTTTTCGAGAAGCTCAGAAGTACGCTGGAGAAATTACAATCACGCCGTCCTTGATGCTCAAATCGGAGGCGATAGCCTTTTTGCTTCTGTGTACTGCGACCTTCGCGATGGCGAAAATCGAGCATCGCAAATTCAGCGAGTACGGGCTTCCTCTGAGTAGAGTACTAGGGAAAAATTTCTGGATTGGCGCTTCGTCGGGTTTTCTGGCGATCAGCGGCACGCTGCTGACAATGTTTCTGCTGCACGCGTTCCGGATTACCGGCGTGGAGCTTCACGGGGTGGCGATTTTATCTTCGCTCGTCGCGTGGGGCATCGCGTTTCTGTTGGCCGGAATGACGGAAGAATTCCTGTGTCGCGGATACCTACAGTACACACTCGCTTCCGGAATCGGCTTCTGGCCGGCGGCATTGGTGGTATCCGGCCTATTCGCCTTCGGGCACTCCTTTAATGCGAATGAGACTGGGGTCGGTGTCTTGGCAACTGGTTTGTTCTCTCTTCTCCACTGCCTGTTTTTGCAACGAACCGGCGATCTCTGGATCGCGATCGGCTTTCACGCGGCCTGGGACTGGGGACAAATGCTCTACGGAGTTCCTGACAGCGGCATGTTGCCCTACCACAGCGTGTTCGCTTCCGCCTTCAGCGGGCAACGCTGGCTCACGGGCGGCATCGTTGGCCCCGAGGGTAGCGTGTTGTGCCCAATCGCGTTGCTGATTGTAGCTCTGATCTTCACCCGGTACTATCGCGAGAATTGCTATCCGATCCAGAAACCGCAGTCGATAACGGTGACAGGCTCGTGATGTCCTAGCTGCTTCGGAGATTTTCGCGCGTTTGGCCTTTGAGTTTACTGCTCGAACGAACCATGCGGCTTCAGCCACAGCTCGCTTCGCTTCCCGGGTCACCATCGTGAGCGAACACCACGACGCTTTGGAAAAACAATTCGAGCGCATCCTCGCGGAGTATGGGGCGGCCATCTCGCGTCTGGCCTTCAGTTATGAGTCGGTGGCTGGCGTCAGGGAAGAACTGGTCCAGGAAATCGCGCTGGCGATCTGGCAAGCGTTGGCGCATTTTCGCGGTGAGTGTTCCGAGAGGACGTTCGTCTACCGCATTGCTCACAATCGCGGGCTGAGTCATGTATGGAGGCGACGGCCGCCTCATCAGCCGCTGGAAGAGGTCGAGGAGTCCGACCAGCCGGTTGATCCGCGCCCCCATCCCGAGGAGCAGGCAGCGAGAAATCATCAGCGAGCGCAACTGATGTCGGCAATCCAATCGCTGCCCGTGACGCACAGGCAGATGATCGTACTCATGCTCGAAGGCTTGACGCATGCAGAGATCGCGGACGTAACGGGCATCACGGAAAACAATGTCGCGGTGCGCCTGACCCGGGCCAGAAAAGCTCTAAAGGACGCGATGGGAGTGATGCCATGATCGGAGCGAGCGAATGACAGAAGATCGAGAACTTAATACTTGGCGCGAACAATGGAGCGGCGTCGCAAAGCCGCCAGCCGAATTCCGGCGCAAGATCCAGCAGAGGATCAAACGCCAGGACCGCCGCTTCCTACTGGGCAATGTCCTGACGGGAGTCGTGTTTCTGGGAATTCTGATTTTCGGTCTGTACATGAAGCGTCAATCGAGTTCGATGGGAACCGGTTGGGCGACCGGCATCTGCGTTTTGGTATTCGTGTCGGTCGGATTCCGGCTCTGGGTTTTGCGGCGAGCGTGGCGTCCTCAGACCCAGTCAACTCGCGCCTTCGCGGAGCTTTGGCACAAAAGAGTGGTGGCTCGCATTCGGCTGCTCAGGATCTCCATCTATGTGTCCGTCGGCTGGATCATTTTTTGCGCCGTACTCACCGTAGCGAACTGGGCAACCATCGGGCAGGACGTGAGGGCTCATCCTAAGGACTGGGTAGAGCTGCTCGTTGCTTGCGTGCTCATGCAGCCGGTGCTCTGGTATTCGGCTAGATGGATTCGGCGTCGCAAGCTGGCAGAACTGAACGAAGTAAAAACTGTTCTGGATGAGATGGACGAAAACTGCCTTCCGTGAAGTCAGCCGGTCTAAGACCGTTAACGGCAGTTCCCGCCCTCTGGCTTGTTCGGACGGTTACTTCGTCATACACGTGGGGACAGACCGAACGCTCCCAATTGCCCAAACAGAAAATGGGTTACGTTCGAGTCTGCCCTCGTACTAGCCGCTGCACATTCTCAAAGCGGTCAAGCCGCCTTGGCCGGAGTACTCTTGGCCGCCTCGATGATCAGAGCCGCAACCGCCTGAGGCTGCGAAACATAGATCGCATGGCTGCCTTTGACTTCGACAACTTTCGAACCCGCCCGCTTGGACATGGCACGCTGCGCGTCCGGCGGGATCATCTTGTCCTCAGTGACCAACAAATACCAGCTTGGCTTTCTCCTCCACGCTGGTTCGCTGATGGAGCCACTGACGGCCTCCAATCCCCAGGGCACCTGAGAATCGGACATGAATGCGGCTTTTTCCGGACTCACGTCCGCTGCAAAGGATGCTGGAAACTTCTTGCTATCCAGCAACAAGAATCCATCCTGCGGAGGCAAAATCGACGGTACCGGCGCCCCGGGTGGTGGATCTTTGATAAGCGAGCCAACAGATTCACCGCTGTCCGGAGCAAAGGCCGTGATGTAGACGAGGCCGGCAACCTTTGGATGAGTGCCGGCTTCGGTGATCACCGCGCCGCCGTAGGAATGACCGACCAGAATTGCCGGACCATCTTGCGCGTCAAGGATCCCATTGGTTACCTTTACGTCGTCTTGCAGTGAGATTGTCGGGTTCTGCACAATGCTGACGTTATAACCCTGCTTCTTGAGAATCTGGTAGACGCCCTCCCAACCGGCGCCATCCACGAACCCGCCGTGGACCAGAACGATATTCTTCATGTTTTCTTTCTCCTTTGGAAATTGCATGTCACGAGAAGAAAGTTCGCACGAAGCCCGTCGAGAGCGCATCACCGAATCTAGGATATTTGTTCTACCACGATTGGCCGATTGGTGGGTACCTCGTCCGCGGTAAAGACTATTGCGAAGGCCGCTCACCTCTGGACACTCGACCGCGGAACCTCTCTTCAATTGCACACGAACTTCGTCCTCAGCCAACCCCCACCTGACGGAGAAGCATCCAACCGCCGCTCGGGTTTCAAATCGTAGTCAACTGGAGATTCCTAATGAACATCAACCGTGTTCTCACGGTCACCGCTGTCACGTTTAGTCTGTTGGCGATTGGCGCCGTCGCCTCAGCAGCGGTGGCTAAAAAGCAAAACCATCACGACGGCCACAGGCTGGTCGCTGCAAAGCTCAAAACTGACGGGCACCATGACCTCGAGAAGAAAGGACATTACACCGCCTCGGTCGAAAGCAAAGGCGGAAAGATTGCCACCTTCCACGTCGTTCATGACACCAAGGGAGCAATCCCCGTCAAGAAATACAAGACCAACAAGAAAATGGTGCAGGCGACAGGTTCGCATCTCACCTACGCTGCGTTCGCTTTGCCTCAGGATCAGGACCTAGGCACGGTCGAAATCGGGTATTCCTACATCGATGATGACGGGAACGAAGAAATCTACTGGTTCCCGGCAGAAGAGATTTTGGACGGGGACACGGGTGCAGTCGAGTACGTTCCATTGAGCAGCTAAGGCAGACGAAGCCGACCGCTACTTCATAACAGAAAATGGTGTCGCACATTTTCTTGATGTCCGAAATCGTTTGTTACGAATGAAATCTGGCCTGGGGGACGAACGGAACGTTCCCCTTTTTCGCTTTGAAGGAAAAATAGGAACCTCCCGCCGGGTATACAATGGCGTCGTTTACCGAAATCAAGAAGGAGATTCGACTATGTCCCGTTCTCCTCAGCCCCGCACAAACCTACCTGACTCGATCCATCACCAGATGAACATGTATGCGCTCGCAGCAGGTGCTGCCGGAGTTGGAGTGTTGGCGTTAGCTCACCCAGCTGAGGCGAAGATTGTGTACACGCCCGCGCATGCTGTGCTCGATGCGCGAAGCAACACACCTTACTACATCGATCTCAATCAAGACGGCATTAAGGATTTCACCTTCTGGCACGGCTACTTCTACTCGAACACGTCCCAATTTTGGGGGTCCGTTGTGCAAGTGATGCCGTACAAACGAAATGGAAACCGCATGCTGGGGCACGGGAATGCATTTCCATTGCGGGCAGGCGCCAAGATCGGCCCTTCGGGTCGCTTTTCGTATTACGGCATCCTTGCTTCGGGGAGGGGAACTGGCCGATCTCACAATACTCAGTTCTCCGCTTTTTGGGCCAATGATGGCAAAGGTCTAAGCAATCGCTACGTCGGGCTGGAATTTACGATAGCTGGAGAGACTCACTACGGCTGGGCTCGGGTGAGTGTCTCGAAATTCCGCTTCTCCGCCGTACTGACTGGATATGCCTACGAAACGATTCCCGGCAAGCTGATCGTGGCGGGTGCGACCGAAGGCACGGACGACGGCAAACCAATCGCATCCATCGGCACGGATACGCCTGGACCGGCCACGCTGGCCCTGTTAGCGCTGGGCGTACCGGGATTGTCGATCTGGCGGCGCGAGAAAGAGGCAACTGCCTAGCGGCGATAACTGGCACGCGGGATTGGATCATCGCTTTCGCTACGCGCAGCGGACCCGCTGCCGGGCGCTGGCTGAGGGAACTAAACGCCCGAGCCGCCCGCCATAGCCTAAGGAGCAACCTTGAAGACCGTGCCTTCGTTGTAAGCGCCGCCCACTTCCGTAGTGCCATAGAGATTGCCAAGGGCGTCGAAGACCAGGCTCCCGCTGGGAGCAGCACCGTCGTTGTAGTCGAAACTGGAGAGCACGGTTTCGTTCCAACTTCCGCCGCCGAGAGAAAACTCCAACACCGCGCCTTGACCATAGCTGCCTCCTTGGACGGTGCTGACGTAGAGGTTGCCACTGGCATCA
>Ga0116125_1000091_pt1 | contig 35160 bp, 30 predicted proteins | sample June2015DPH_16_1_2_FD_89729 | JGI IMG/M metagenome (GOLD analysis project Ga0116125, IMG submission 89729) | Peatland microbial communities from SPRUCE experiment site at the Marcell Experimental Forest, Minnesota, USA - June2015DPH_16_10 | ecosystem: Environmental > Terrestrial > Soil >...
AGCCCGGAGCGCGGCCGATGAACACTGCCGTGCAATTGCGCAGGGCAGGGGACGGGCTCCGAAGCGAGCTTCTGTACGGCGCGCCTCGCAGGACGGTCGCGGGCACCCTCGGGCCGGTGGCTCTGTTCGCGGCAGGCGAGATCGTCGCCTATCGCATTCGGCATCGCCGCCGAAGCCGGCTCTTCGTCTTCCGCACGCTAAAAGTCGACGACCGGCTCGCGGCGAGTCTGCCCGGCGTGCACCCGCGCGTGCATTTGCTCTTCGAGGTGCACACGGCGGGGCGCGTTCGGCTCGTTCGCGGCATGTTTGCGGTTCTCCTCAAGAACCGCCACGACCCCTGCGGTCTGCCGGACGGATTCTATGTGCGGGTCGGCGTCGCTCTCGCGGGTCGTCTGCCTCGGCACAAGATCTTGCCTTCGCTGCTCTCCTTTTCGCTGGGGCCGGACCCACCCGCTCACGGGTCCGCCGACCCCACGCCATCGCCAACACACCTTTTCCTGCGACCGCCGCCGCTCGATCGGGCCGGCCCCATCGCTTTGTCCCGCGAGTCGTCCGCTCGCGGCCACGCCCGCTCTTTGCCCGGAGTTCGCCCATGACTAGCGCTCAGAACGTTGCCACTCGTCGTACCGCAGGTCCTCCCTACGAGCCCGTCGCGCCCGCGACGGTTCCGCTGCCGATGGAGCTCGCGGAGCTCTGGCGGATCTGCGTTCCCTGCAGCGTCGACATCGAGGTGCCGGTCCTCCTCGATCGGCACGGCATCCGACCCGCGTGGGTCGACGACTTCCACTTGGCGCGCGCTCTGCCGGTGACGGCGCCGGTTCCGGCATGGGCTTCGTTTCGCGGCGTCCGCCCGAGTCGCGTCTCGTGGACCGAGTCGGGCCACCGCTTGATCGTGCCGGCTTACGACGCGCTTGGTCGGATGCAGAGCGTGCGCGCGTGGTGCGTTCACGACACGGACGATCCGAAGCGCGTGTCGCCGGCGGGCTATGCGTCGCGGCATCTGATTCTCGCGTGCGGGCAGGGCGTTACCCTGCTTTCGGGCGGTTGGGAAAAGAGAGTAGGTGAGCCGCATCCTCACGTCGTCATCGCCGAGGGAGAGGCCGACTTTCTCACGTGGGCGACGCGCAGCTCCGACGCCGCCGAATCGGTGCCGATCGTCCTCGGGGTTTTTGCCGGGGCTTGGTCGGACGACTTTGCCCGACGCATTCCTCAAGGCGCCCGGGTGGTGGTCCGCACGCACTACGATCCGGGCGGGGATGTGTTGGCCGAAGCCATTCGGCGATCTCTCGAAGGACGCGCGGCGGTTCATCGATCGAGGCTCACATGAGCACCAAAGACGAAAACGATCGGTTGCTCGCCGGGCAGCTGCCGGTGGACCCCGAAGACGACGCGGTGCCGATGCTGTCGGGCGACCCGTGGGACGAGCCCATTCTTTTTAGCGACGCGCCCGACTTTCCGTTGGAGGTGCTACCGCCATGGCTCGGTGTCTGGGCCGCCGAGCAGGCCCATGCCGTGCAGGCGCCCGCGGATCTGCCCGCGCTTCTCGGGCTCGCCGTTCTCTCGTTCACGATCTCGAAGAAGATTGCTGTCGAGATTAAGCCCGGGTGGCTCGAACCGACCAACCTCTACGTCGCCGTGGCGCTAGCGCCCGGCGAGGGCAAGTCGCCGATCTTCGCCGCCGCCACGGCTCCGCTGCGCGAATGGGAACGGGAGCTCCGTGCGCGTCGCGCTCCGCAGATCGCAGACGCCGAAGAGTGCGACCGGATGCAGGAGGAGCGGACCCATAACCTGCGTAAGCGCGCGGCTAGAGTCGACAACGACGTCGAACGGCGCGAACTCGAGGACGAGCTGCGCGCCCTCGCCGTCGATCGCGTCGGGCGCCGGGCCCCGTCGGCGCCGCGGTTGGTGGCCGACGACGCCACGCCGGAAGCGGTGGGCCGGCTGCTCTCGGAACAGCACGGTCGCTTGGGCGTGTTCTCCTCCGAGGGTGGCCCTTTCGCCATCCTTGCCGGGCGCTACTCCGACGGACGCGTCAATTGCGAGCTCTTCTGCAAGGCGCACTCGGGCGACGCGTACGATCTCGATCGCATCGGGCGGCCAAGCCTTCATCTCGCGGCGCCGCTGCTGACCATTGGCTTGACGGTGCAGCCGTCTGTCATCGCGGGGTTGGCATCAACGCCTGCGTTTCGCACGCTGGGTCTTCTGGCGCGGTTTCTCTATGCACTGCCGCGCTCGAGGGTGGGCACTCGCAAGGCCGATCCCGAGGCCGTCTCGGAGTCGGCTCGCTCCGAGTACGGGCGCGTCGTGCGGGCGATCGCCGGGATCGCCGATCAGTTCGACGAGCACGGGGAGTTCGTCGCCTGTCCGATCCCACTTACCGAGGCTGCGCGCCGCGGGTTGATCGCCTTCAAAGCCGAGATCGAACCGCGTCTCGGACCCGCCGGCGATCTGTACTCGATCGCGGATTGGGGCAACAAGTTGCCGGGCTTGGTCGCTCGCCTCGCGGGGCTCTTGCACGTGGGCGACTACGGCGAGGGGGCCATGGTTTGGCCCATTGAGCGCGGCGCCGTCGACCGGGCTGTCGTCCTCGGTCGGTACGCGCTCGAGCACGCACGCGCGGCCTTCGGTCTGATGGCGGCCGATCCAGTCACGACACTCGCGAAGCACATTTGGGCGTGGTGCGGCCGATTGGATAGCGGATCCATCACGCGCCACGCGATGCATCGCGCGATGCAATGCCGAGTCGATCGTGCGTCCGATCTGGATGCGGCCATCGCCGTACTCGTCGAACGCTCGCTCTTGCGTGAGGTCCAAGACGTTGGACCGCGTCGACGCGGTCGTCCTTCCAGTCCCGTGTTCGAGATCAACCCCCGCGCGAGGCAGTGACCCCCATGTCGTCCCGATTTTCGTCATTTTCGTCAATGGGCTTCGAAGGAGCGATTCCCCGTCTTGGCGGATTGGGCCCCCGGGGCAGGGAAGCAAATCGAGCGCACGAGGCGGTGACGCCCGTGGCGGTCCGATTTTCGTCATTTTCGTCACTGGATTGGGCATGTCCGATTTTTCATTTCGCGGCACTTCGCCCTGGACCCCCACTGCGCGAAGCGGTGACGCCCGTGGCGGTCCGATTTTGGTCATTTTCGTCACTGGATTGGGCGTGTCCGATTTTTCAATTCGGGCCACCGGGCGCTTCGAATCTTGAGCGCCCGCGGGGTCGGCAGTTGCCCGTGAAGCGGATGATGCTTGAGCGCTCGCCCGAGCGCCGGGCCGCCCTCGCTCCGCGCTTGAAGGACGCTTGGGGGTTGAAGGACCGGTTCGTGCCTGCAGGGGCGGCCGACTGCTTCATGACCTGCGCCCAGGCGATTCGATCGGTGGGCGCGATCGCCCGGCTCTTCGAGAGGACCACGGAGCGGAGCTGATGGCGAGTGAGCCTCTTTTAACGGCGGCGGATGTCGCGGCGAGGCTGCAATGCTCGCGCGCCTACGCCTATCAACTGATCCGATTGCTGCCCCATGTGCGCGTAGGACGTCTCGTGCGCATCGCCGCATCGGAACTAGAACAGTATGTCGAGGCGTCATGTCGTACACCCTCCACAAGCGCGGCGATGTCTGGCACGTCTACTGTCTCGACCGGTATGGGCGGCGGCGCCGGGCGTCCACGCGTCAAACGGACAAGAAGCGAGCGGATGTCGTCGCCGCCGACTGGTACCGCAAGCTCGGTGATCCGACCCATCACGCCGCGGACACGACCACGATTCAATCCGCCGCAGAATCCTTGATTGAAGCGCTCAAGCAACGCAAGCGCTCGCCGGCGACCATCGGTCACTTTTATCGCATCAAGCTTTCGCACATTGCTCGGCTCCTTGGCGCCCATACCGCGCTCGCAAAAATCGACGCTCGAACGGTCGATAGCTACATTGCCGATCGCGACAGCGAAGGCGCCTCGAGCCACACCGTGGCCAAGGAATTGACGGCGCTTCGAATGCTTTTGAAGCACGCCAGGCGGCGCGGCGAGTTTGACAAGGAGCTCTCCCAAGTCATGCCCGTCGGCTTCGCCACCGGCTACAAGCCGCGGGAGCGGCGCGTCACCGAAAGCGAGGCGTGGGCGATCATTGGCGAGTTATCCGACGGTGCGGCTCGCTACGTCGCATTCGTGTGCGCGACCACCGGGCGCGACCTTGCGGCCAAGCGAGCCAAGGGACGAGACCTCACACCCGAGGGCATTCGGGTCCACGATCGAAAGACCAAGCAGGCTACGCGCACCGTGCCGCTGACCGCCGTCACCGAAGCGTTTGCGCGCCATGCCTTTCGCGACGTCGCGCCCGACGCGCCCGTGGCCGAGGGTCTCGGAAGTGTTCGTCACGCGCTGAGGCGGGCGTGCGCGCGCCTGAAGCTTGCGCCGTTGTCCCCGAACGATTTTCGGCGGAGCGTCGCGCACTGGCTGCTCGAGCGGGGCGTTCCACGCGATGCGGCCGCGGCTTTTATGGGGCACGGGTCCACGAAGATGCTGGATCTGGTGTACGGCAAGCTCGACACCAAGGAGCTCGGGGCGACCATCCGCCGCGCGCTGGAGCCGCGAGGGTCGACTGTGGAACCCGTGTAGAAAACGCGGCCAATTCCACCCGCCATGTCGTTCACGACGTTGCGGCGGCCGGCACGTGGCTCGACGCGACCCGCCGCGTCCCAAGATCCGCAAGGAATCGACTGTGGAACCGTGTGGAAAAACACATCCGATTCAGCGCGCCATGCCTTTCGCGACGTCAAGCCTGCTGGCGCGAGGCCGACGGTCTCGGGAGTGTACGTTACGCGCTGAGGCAGGTGGGCAAGTGCCTGAAGCTTGCGCCGTTGTCACCGAGCGATTCTCGGCGGAGCGTCGCGCAAAGGCCGCTGGACCAAGGCATTTCGCGCGACGCGGCGTCGGCTTTCATGGGCAGCAGTCTACGAAGATGCCGGATCCAGTGTGCGGAAAACTGGCTACCGAGGAGCCCGGTGCAACCATTCGCCGCGCCAAATTCTCACCCCAAATCCTCGAAGATCGACTGTGGAACCGGTGTGGAAAAACACTGCCAATTCGGTAGACTCTCTGGACCGGGTGGAATCGAAAACCACTTGATTTCGTGCGCAGGGACGGAATCGAACCGCCGACACGGGGATTTTCAGTCCCCTGCTCTACCGACTGAGCTACCTGCGCGGTTGGCTTCGAGCCGTCGGCGCCCGACCAGCTAAGCCACCCCCACATTTGTGTCAAGCGCACGAAACTCGGACCTCTCCCACGGCGTCCGCATTCGTTATGCTCGCTTCTTTGCCAAGGAGGAGACCGTGCCGGGTACGGACACGCTGAAACTTGTCGGACGCACGATTGCCGACAAGTATGCCGTCGAAGGCGTCGTTGGGGAGGGCGGCTTCGCGACCGTGTACAAGGCGACGCATATCCTCTGGAAGCGCCCCGTCGCGCTCAAGGTGTTCAAAGCTCTCTCAGAATGGTCTGCGTCCGACCGTCAAAGGCTGCTCGACGAGTTCATCCAAGAGGGGGCATTGCTCGCGGACCTTTCGGCTCGGACGGCAGCGATCGTGCAGGCGCGCGATATCGGGATGCTCGAGACCGCGAACGGCGAGCGCGTTCCCTACATGGTGCTCGAATGGCTAGAGGGTGGGACGCTCGAGGCCGTCCTCGAAGACGAGAAGCGCCGGGGCTTGGCTCCGCGAACCATCGCGGACACCGTGCGATTGATCGAACCCGCGGCCGAGGCGCTGGCGCTCGCCCACCGCAAGGGGATTGCTCACCGAGACGTGAAGCCGGGCAACATTTTCGTCATCGGCGATCCGCGAGGTGATGTCACCGTCAAGCTCCTCGATTTCGGCATTGCCAAAGTGGTCTCTGACATGCAAAAAATTGCCGGCAGTTTCGCTAAGACCAGCGGACACGTCACGAGCTTCACGCCGGCTTACGGGGCCCCGGAGCAATTTTCGCGCACCCATGGTGCGACGGGTCCATGGACGGACGTGTTTGCACTGGCCCTCGTCATGGTTGAGACGATGACCGGGCGCGAGCCGCTCGAGGGGGACGACTTTCTGCAGCTTGGCGTCGCAGCCGGGCGTGCCGAACGTCGCCCGACGCCGCGAACACTCGGCGCCACGGTCTCCGACGAGGTCGAGCGAATATTTCTGAAGGCGCTTGCGGTAAATCCGACCGATCGGTGGCCGTTGGCGGGCGACTTTTGGAACGCTTTGCGCGAGGCGATGCGCATGGATCCGTTGCGAATGACCGCAGACCCAACGCCGCGACGCGTCACGCCGTCGCGTGCGCCGCTCGCAACCGCGCCGACCGTGGCGAGTGCGTCGGCTACGGACGGCCCGCCTTCGCTCGCAGTGACGGCCTCCCGCTCACGCGCAACAGGGACGTCCACGACTACGCACCCCTCGGGGGCCGGGAAAATGGGGCTCTTCGTCGGTCTCGGGATCGGGGCGGTCATCGCCATCGGCGCGGCCGTTGCCTTGCTCGGCGCGCGGGGCCCTATGGTCATCCGAGCGGCGGTCGCGCCCGACCTATCCTCGGCTGGCGTGGCCCATACCGCATCGCTGCCATCTGGCGTACCGAAAGCCGTGGCGGCCGCGACCGCCGGAGCGTGTCCGCGCGACATGATCGCGATTCCCGGCGGCAGCTTCTTCATGGGAAGCGACGAGGGTTTGCCCATCGAGAAGCCCGCGCATCAGGTTGTCGTTTCGCCCTATTGCATTGACGAATTCGAGGTGACGGTCGACAAGTACAAGGGGTGCAGCGACGGGGGCCGGTGCAAGCGAGCCGGAGTAACGAACCAGTGGGACGATCTGAGCGACAAGGACCGCAAGGCGTTCGATGGGCTGTGCAACGCTCGCGACCCCGTCGATCGCGGGCGCCATCCGATTAACTGCGTCGATTGGGACATGGCCGACAAGTTCTGTCGTGAGCAGGGGGGGCGTCTGCCGACGGAAGCAGAATGGGAGTTTGCCGCGCGGGGACCGGACGGCAGAAAGTACCCTTGGGGAGACGACGATCCATCCGCCGACCGGCTCAATGCATGCGGCCGCGAATGCGTTTTGTGGGGAGCCAAGAACGGCGTCGAAGAAAAGGCTATGTACGACGCCGACGACGGATTTCCGAACACGGCTCCTGTCGGCAGCTTTCCGAAGGGGGCATCGCGCTACGGCGTGCAAGATGTTGTGGGCAACGTGTGGGAGTGGGTCGCCGATTGGTACGCTGCATACGGCGCCGAAGAGCAGAAGAGCCCGAGCGGTCCTCCGACGGGTACCGAGAAGGTCATTCGCGGCGGCGCCTGGAATGGATCGTACGCGTCATGGGTGCGACCGACGTTTCGTTACAAGGACTCGCCGACCAAGCGCAGCTATGGCATCGGATTCCGATGCGCAAAGTAGACATGACACGGAAGTCTTCGGTGAACGAGCGCGCGGGTTTCCGTGCCGCGCGTATCCCGGCTTGCCGCTGAGCGGCCTTCGGCCTAACCCTGTCACCCATGCGAACCGAGTGGGTGTCGAAGCGGGCGAGCGACTGCAACAAGACGCAAATGCATTACGCGCGCAGCGGGGCGGTCACCGAAGAGATGAGCTACGTGGCCGCCCGGGAACGTCTAGACCCCGAACTCGTTCGAAGCGAGGTTGCGCGTGGCCGGCTCGTGATCCCGGCGAACGTGCGCCACGGCAATCTGGAGCCGATGGGAATCGGCATCGCGCTTTCGTGCAAGGTCAACGCAAACATCGGCAATAGCGCGGTGACGAGCGACATCGACGGTGAGCTCGGAAAGCTTCGCGTTGCGCTCAAGTACGGGGCTGACACGGTGATGGACTTGTCGACCGGCGGCGATATCGACCGCATCCGTGCCGCGATTATCCAGAACTCGTCCGTGCCGATCGGGACGGTTCCCGTGTACCAGGTGCTCAAGGAACGCAAGAACGTGTCCGACGTGCGAGCCGAGGACCTCATCGACATGCTCGAGCACCAAGCCCAGCAAGGAGTCGACTATTTCACGATCCACGCGGGCGTGCTGGCCGAGCACCTGCCGCTCGTGCAGCACCGCGTCACAGGCATCGTCTCGCGCGGTGGATCCATCATGGCTCAGTGGATGATCGAGCACAAAAGGCAGAACCCGTTCTTCTCGCATTGGGACAAAGTTCTCGAAATATGTGCGCGCTACGACGTCACGATCAGTGCCGGCGACGGTCTGCGGCCGGGATGTCTGGCGGACGCGAGCGATGCTGCACAGTTCGCGGAGCTTCGGACCCTCGGCGAGCTAACGACGAAGGCGTGGGAGCGCGACGTGCAGGTGATGATTGAAGGGCCCGGGCACGTCCCGTTCGATCAAATCGAAATGAACGTGAAAAAGGAGATGGCTCTCTGCCACGAAGCGCCGTTCTACGTGCTCGGACCGCTCGTGACCGACATCGCGCCAGGCTACGATCACATCACCAGTGCGATAGGGGCTACGATGGCGGGCACGGCCGGTGCGGCGATGCTCTGCTATGTGACGCCGAAGGAGCACTTGGGACTGCCCGATGCCGATGACGTTCGCCAGGGGCTCATCGCGTACAAGATCGCGGCACATGCGGCCGACGTGGCGCGCCATCGTCCGGGCGCCCGAGATCGCGACGACGCATTGGCGCGAGCGCGCTACGCGTTTGACTGGAAGGAGCAATTTCGCCTGTCACTCGACCCGGAGACAGCGCAGTCGATGCACGATGCGACCCTCCCCGACGAGTATTTCAAAAGTGCCGAGTTTTGCTCGATGTGTGGGCCCAAATTCTGCAGCATGCACATCAACCGTGCGGTCGAAGAGTTCAACAAGCGGGTCGAGGAAGATCGCAAGTCGGGCAGGCGGACGCTCGACATGTTCACGCCGTGATCGGACGTTCGGGCGGCGGCTTAGCCGGCCGCGTCGCATCGATCGCGGCGCTTTTGGCGATGGCCTCGAGCCCCGGCCTCGTCGGCTGTGGCAAGCGCGCTGCACCCGGGGCTTCGAGCGTTTTCGAGTTGTCTGGTGGTTCGGACCCCAATGCCCCATCCTCCGATGACATTCCGCCGCCGGATGCGCGCGAATTGGAGGCCTGGACGCAAGCCGAGCAAGGAGGCGAGGACGAAGAAACCCGCCTGGCCAACCTAGTCGGTTGCGTAGGGCTCCGCGAGAGGGCGACGAATCCTGCTCTGCGCTCGACGGCCATACGTGCGATGGCGTATTGCCGCGATTTTTCGGAGCTGCCATGGCTCGTCGGCGTCGCGACTCAATCCCGGAAGGGCGCGGAAGGCACCGACGCGCTCGAGGCGATCGTCGAACTGGCGGCTCATCCCCGGCTTGCCGTCGATCCCGAAGACGCCGCGGAGTTGCGCGAGGGGTGCCAAGCCCTGGTGACCCTGTCGCGCGCGGCCGGCCAGGCGAAGGAGCACCGCGTGCTCGCCGTGCGCGCCCTTCGGATGCTCGCAGAGCGCGGGTGTGTGAACCGGGCGGATATCCCCGTCGACTTCGACGCGAAGTGAAACGGGGCCGGCCGCGCCTTCACCCATCGACGATCCGTCGTGCGTTTGCGACGAGGCGCTGCACCTCAGAACGCGCGACGTCCCGAAGCTGGGCTGCGCGCGAACTCTCGTCCGTGACAATGGCGGGTCCCATGCACATTGCGACTCGAGAAGGTGGCGCCGCAGCCATGCGTGCAAGGTGAGCCGGGAACGACTCGTTGACGAAGGCCGCCCCGGATCCCGCCTCGTACGCGAGACCTACCGGGATGATGTCGGCGCCCGAATGCAGCGCGGCCACGAAGGCGCCGGCCTGAAATGGCTGCACTTCATCGTCGGCGAACGTCGTCCCTTCGGGGAATACGATGATCGTTGAGCCTTTGATCAGATGCGAGCGAATCAAGCGCAACGCCGTCGCGCCGCTCAATGCGTCGCCACGCTCGACGAACACCGTTCCGACGGCACGCGCCGCGGCACCGACCAGGGGCCAGTTTGCGAGGTCGGCGCGACTCACCATGTGGCCGCCGAACGCACGCAGAAGAACGAGAATGTCCGCGGTCGACCGATGGTTGACGACGACCAAGCGCCCGCCGGTCCGCGGCGATGGGCTCATTCCGTCGGCGATGACGCGAACTCCGAAAATCTCGAGGAGCGCCGAGCACCAAGCACTCACCCAGCGTTCGCGGACGCGGTCTCGGCGGTCCTTCGCTGTAAGCGCCTCGTGCGCCACGAATCCGGGGACCATGGCTCCGGTGAGAGCGCCGAAGCCGACGATGCGCGACATACGCCGGACCTCGCGTTCGATCCGCCGGGCCACGCTACCAGAGTCTCCTCATCGCGAACGCTGCCCACTCCAAGGCACGCCTACCGAACGAGCGCTGGCGCCAGGACGAAAGCTCGATGGGGGTCGCCGACGCAAGATCGCGTTCGTACCACGATCGAACGTGTCTTGCGAAATCGCGATCCTCGACCGCGAGGTTCACCTCGAGGTTCTTTCGCCACGATCGCTCGTCGAGATTGTAACTGCCGATCGTCGTGAACTCGTCGTCGATGATGGCCGTCTTGGCATGAAGCATGGTCCCCGGCAGGGCCCAGATTTCGACCCCGTGACGAAGCAAGACCTCGAAGAGCGCTTCCACGGCGAACTGCACGACCGGCACGTCGCTCTTGTCGGGGACGAGGACGCGGACATGCACCCCCTTTCGCACCGCTCGGAAGAGCGCCGCGCGAACGCGTCTGTCCGGCACGAAATAGGAGTTTGCGATGTCAATGCGCTCGCGCGCGTGCCCGATGCGCAGAACGTACTCACGGTGCATGCTGCGGTACGTTCGCCATTGGCTCACGAGCACCCAGACGGGCCGCTTGCGGCGGCGAGACAGCCGATGAACGTCGAGCGGTGGGGCGTCACGCGTGAGCTTGCGCCAGGTGCGATAAAAGAGCGTGCGCAGCTCTTCGGTGACGTCGCCTCTTACTTCGACCATGTCGTCGCGCCAGCCCTCGCCCCCCTGGCCGATGGGCAACCACTGAGCGGCTAGATTGATGCCGCCGGTGAACCCTTGCAGCCGGTCGACCACGAGCAGTTTGCGATGGTCGCGCCGCTCGACCCGCTCGATGCGAAAGCGAGGGTTCAAGGGGGAAACGGAGTGGTATTCGGCGACGATCCCGCCGGCGTCCGTAACGGGTCGCCACCACCCCGCGGTAACACCGATGCTGCCGACCGCGTCGTGAATCACGCGCACCTTGATTCCGGCGCGGGCCCGCTGGGCGAGCGCGTTTCGGAAACGTTCACCGACCGTGTCGGTTCCAATGCAGTACATTTCGAGCAGTACTTCGTGCTGGGCGCTTGCGATGGCGTCCAGCATCGCAGGGAACGCTTGTTCGCCGTCGCGCAGCAAGCGCACCCGGTCGGTCCCCACTTGAAACCACGGAATTCTCTGGGATGCCGCGTTCATGTCCGGGACGACCGGCGCGTGCGAAGAGGAGCCCACTGCTTTTACCTAGCCTTCGAAGCACGCCCGGGGGAAGTGCTCGGCGTCTGACGGACAATGCGCGGCGGTCGCGCTGCGACGATGACAAGCGCCTCGTCGCGCAGAACGGAGGCGGAAAACGATCGCAACGCTTCGAGCGAGGGCGCTGGCGTCCGTCCAGCTCCTCGCCAAAGCTCGAGCGCCCGCTCGCTTGGATCGAGCAATGAGGTCAACCGGGCGCCCTCGATCGCCGCGGCCGCTCGCGTGCGATCCGCTTCTCCGAGAGCTCCTTGACGGACCCGGTCGATGAGAGCACGGGCTTGTGCCACGGCCATGTCGAGGGCATCGTCAGACGCCGAGACGCGAATGGCGAGCGCCGGAGCGCGCGGGACTCCGACGACGGTTGCATTCCAGGTTCGGGCGAGGGGCGCTTCGTGCCGAGCTCCACCGAGCGCGTGCGCCAGCATGCCATCATCGCCGTCGAGCGTCGCTGCAAGCCATGTCGCCGTTCGTGTTGGCTCCTCGCCGAGAGGCAAGGGTATTGCGAGAATCGCTTCGGAGGGTGCGCCCGCGGGTCGATCTATCGAGTACGTTCCAGATCGGGGCAAGACCGCGGCCGGAATCGCCGGGCAGGTGCGCGACTCGCCGGGTCGGCGGGCGATCCACCGATCGATGGCGTGCACCGCTGCGTCGGCTTGGGCAAGGTCGTCGTTGGCAAGCACCGCGACGCGCAGCGGCCCCGCGCGGATCGCGGCCGCACGCATCGCAATCAGCTCGTCCGATGCCGAAGCCATGCCGAGAAGCGTTCCGCCGGGCTCGATCCATGATGGGTGCCCGGGAGCGAGTGCACTCGCGAGGGCGGCGTTCGTGCGAGCGTCCACCTGCGATGCCTGCAAGAGCAGCCGAGCTCGCGCCTTGGCAGTCTGTTCGGGTTCGAGCCCCTCGGCCGCGAAGGCGCGGGCCACCACGTCGGCCAAGCGTCGGGCTTGCGCTTGCGGCGTCTCGCTCGGCCGCGGCGGACCATGGACGAAAAGGCCAATCGCGTCGGGCGCGACAAGAGGCTCGACGCGCGCGTCGCCGGCTATGGCTTGAGCTTGTTCCGCGGCCGCGAGGGCCACGGCCGCTCCGATCCCGGCATCATCGGCCGATTCGGGCAGCGTCCCACACGGTGATGCGAGCAGGATCCAGGTTTCGCCCTGCCCGCTCTCGACGCGAGTGCGCGATTCGACGATAGCGGCATGCCAGGCGAGGGTCGCGCGATCGATTTCAGCGACAATCGCACTCGCGCGGGTCGTCGCGCTGAGCTCCGCCGCGTCGCGTGCGGAGGCAACGCCCACGGTGATCCGAATTCGCGTTTCGTCGTCCGAGACATCCGATCGGCGTCCGGCCAGCGACCACCATGCCGCGCGCTCCGCGGCGTCGCGCGGGTCGGAGGCCCGCATCGCCAGATCGCGCCCCACGTTCGGGGGTGGCGTCGCGTCGGCCAACTCCACCGCCAGTTCCTGACGGGCTAGCGCGGCGGCGGTCGCAATGCTCGCCGGAAAGTCGGATCCGAACTCGCGTCCATCCAGATCGATGGTTGCGGCGAGACAGCCGCCGTCGCCGTGTGCCGCCGCGATCACGGCGCGCAGCTGGCCGGGGGCGTCGAGAGCCGCCAACCTTGAGGCGAGCGCCCCGTGCGCGCTCCCGAGCGCTGCGGCGGCAACGACCGCGCGCTCCGGAGCGGGAGTTCGCGCTGTGACGATGATCCGTGCATCGCCAGGCGGCAGCTCCCCGGACGCATCGTACACGGTCGCCTGTGCTTGCATGGGAGGCCACGCATCGACGAGAAGAGGTGCAGCAACGGGCCACGGCGGAGCGCGTTCCAGCGCGTTTGCGGCTGCGTCCGACAAGGCCGACGCACCGGCGACCGCAACTGCGATGCGGCCCAATCCGTGAGCCGCAGCTCGCCAGGCTTCGAGCTCCGCGAAGCTCGGGGTGCGAGCCGCGAACGATCCGTAGGGCTCGCCTGTGCACCGCGCCACGTCCGCGAGCGCTGCGTCGTGGAGCGGCCGCTGTGCCAGTGCGTCCGCTTTGCGCAAGACGGTCGGCATCGCCGGATCGTTCAGACCGACCGGCGTAAGCAGTGCGGCGCGTGCCGCCACCACGACGCTCGCAGCGTCCATGGGCGACGCAACCACCGCGTGCAATCGCCACCCGCTCCAGCTGCCCATTGCGACGGCGTCGATTCCACGAGCCTGCATCCGCTGTTGAACAAGCGCGGCCAGAGCGACGGGGACGAGCGCGCCCCGATCGGTGTCGATGCCATCGGTCGTGACGGCCAGGGCTATCGCGCCGCGAACGTCGCCGTCGCGGGCAACGACGGCGAGCGTCGGTCGGCCCTCGCCGGTTGCGCGCTGGACGATCGCTCCCCAGCCGGAGTTCGCGCGCGGTTCCACATGGCGTGCGGACGAACCGCACGAAAGCATGGCTCCGGCCCCGGCGAGGAGAAAAGGGACGCTCGGCGATCGCAGCGAGGACCCCAGTCATTCCTCCCGCGGCGGGCGACTCATCTGAGCACCCTTCGCTCGAACCAGGGCGGCGATGGCTCGCATCGGCACGCGTGTCGGGCAACGGGCCTCCAGCGTCGCGAGCCGCTCGTCTCCGATGAAATCGAATGAACGAGCCGCCGCGTCGTAGTCGGGAAAACTCCGAGAGCTGGCGAGCATCAGATCCATCACCCCCGCGTACGCTCCTCGCGACCGAAGGATCGCGGCCCCTTCTCCGACGTTGCAAAGACCGCAAGCGATGCAGCCGCCGAGCTCGGGTATGACGCGACGCTCTTCGGGCGCGATGCTCGGCAGCCGATCGGGTGCGTAGCTGCGTTCGAAATCGGCAAGACCGCGTCGTCGGCCAAGCAGCCCCGCGAGAAGCGATCGGACGAGCGCCCAGGCGAGAAGCGCGAGCGCGTGCAGACGACCCATTCGAGCTCCCCATCGTTAGCACGCAGCCCATTGACCTTGCGACAGCGCTTGATCAGTGGCGAATCGACGCGCGCTCGTTCACACTGCGGCGCCGCGATGTCGCTCGTACCGCTTCGCACCTCTCACCACGGTCGCCCGGTGCGCGACCTGAAGGCATTTCTCCCCACGACGCGCGAGGAAATGCGCGCGCGCCGGTGGGACGATCTCGACGTCCTGATCGTGACCGGCGACGCGTATGTCGACCACCCGGCCTTTGGGCCGGTCCTGGTCGCTCGCTTTCTCGAGGGACGAGGCTTTCGCGTCGGCGTGGTCGCTCAGCCGCGATGGACCTCGATCGACGATGTCGGGCGAATGGGGCGGCCGCGCCTCTTCGTCGGAGTGAGTGCGGGGAACTTGGACTCGATGTTGAACAAGCTGACCGCGCAGAAGAAGGTCCGTTCCGAGGACCAGTACTCGCCAGCGGGTCGCACGAACATGCGGCCCAACCGGGCGACTATCGTATACGCGAACCTTTGCCGGCAGGCGTTCCCCGGGCTGCCCGTCGTCATTGGCGGCATCGAAGCGTCGCTTCGGCGCATCGCGCACTACGACTACTGGAGTGATTCCGTCAGGCGTTCGGTTCTGCTGGATAGCAAGGCGGATCTCATCGTCTTCGGAATGGGTGAGCGCGCGGCTTGGGAGATCGCGCGGCGACTTGCCGCCGGTGAACGGGTCGAGCAGCTCACCGACGTGCGTGGGACCGCTCATGTGAAGAAAAATCGGCGAGCTTGGACCGATTTCGTTGCTGCCGCGAGTCGGTACGTGACGGACGGCAGGCCGGTCGTCTTGCCCTCGTACGAGGAAGTGGCGCGTGACAAGACCGCTTTCGCGAAGATGTCGCGGATATTTCAGTACGAGACCAATGCGCACAATGCGCGCCCGCTCCTGCAGCCGCATGGAGCGGAAGCAGTTTACTTCAATCCTCCGGCTCTGCCGCTCGATGAAGCAGAGATGGACGCACTTTACGACTTGCCATTCACACGTCGTCCTCATTGGAGTTACGGCGAGGATCGCATCCCCGCGTTCGAGACTATCCGGCATTCGATCGTCACGATGCGCGGCTGCTTTGGCGGATGCACCTTCTGCAGCATTACCGAGCATGAGGGGAGGATCATCCAAAGCCGCAGCGCGGACAGCGTGCTCCGAGAGGTCCGCGCCCTGTCGCGCATGGAGGACTTTCGCGGGGTGATCACCGATGTGGGCGGGCCGACCGCAAACATGTACAAGATGCGCTGCAAGGACGACCAGACCGAGCACGCGTGCCGTCGGCTCTCGTGCGTGCATCCGGGCATCTGCGAGAACCTCGTCACCGATCATGGTCCGCTCGTCGACCTACTTCGTCGTGTGCGGAGGGAGCCGGGCGTCGAACGGGTCCATGTGGCGAGCGGCGTGCGCTACGATCTGGCCGCGCGGAGCCCGGAGTTCGTGCGGGAACTAGCGCGCCACCACACCGGCGGGCAACTGAGTGTCGCACCCGAGCACTCGAATCCGCAGGTTCTCGACAAGATGAAGAAGCCGCCGATTGAGCACTACGAACGTTTCGCCCGAGCGTTCTGCCAGGCGAGCGAAAAGGCCGGCAAGGAACAGTACCTAGTCCCGTACTTCATCACAGCGCATCCGGGATCGACGCTGAAAGACACGGTCGAACTTGCCCTCTGGCTCAAACGGCAGAACATGCGCCCTCGTCAGGTGCAGGACTTCATTCCGACGCCGATGGCGATTGCGACGGCGATGTACTTCACGGGGATCGATCCTCTGACCATGGAGCCGGTGGCTGTGGTTCGCGATCTTCGCGAAAAGCGGATGATGAAGGCCCTGCTTTATTGGTGGGATCCTGCCCAACACGCGCTCGCACGCGAGGCGCTTCGAAAAGCGGATCGCGGGGAGCTTATTGGAAACGGGCCCGCGTGCCTCGTTCCCCCGTAGGCCCATGCTTCGCGTGTTCGTCGGCTGCACTGAAGAAGCCGCCCTGCGAATTCGTCCGCTCGCAATAGCTGCCTACAACGACGCGCGCCGTAGGCGCTGGCCGTTCTTGAGCGACGTCTTGGAGCGCGCCCTGCGCGGGGTCTCCGAGCCCGACGCAGCCGCCGTCGCAGCAACCGTTCAGGCGTTGGTCAAGTACGATCGTCTGCTCGCGTTCGCGACGCAAAGCGATGACGCCGCGGAGCGCTTCACCGCGCTCTTCGCGATCGCGCGCGGGGACGTCCAGGACATCCGTGAGCGCATCGGCCGCGTCGAACGACCCGCCGAGCGTCTCGCAATCGCGTTCTCGTTCCCGGACTGGATCGTGAAGCAGATCGAGACGGAGCTCGGACTGGAGGCACTTGAGCGGTCGCTCGTTCGAATGAATGGGCCTGCCCCACGCGTCGTGAGGGTCAACACGCTGCGCTCCACCCGGGACGAGGTACTGCGTGCGTTCGAGCGAGAGGGACGGATCGCACGACCCACGGCGCACTCGGCCCAGGGTATCGTTCTCGAAGGCGACCGTTCGCCGTTCCGGGCTCAAGGGTTCGCCCGCGGCGATTTCGAGATGCAAGACGAAGCGTCACAGCTGGTGGCACAGGTCGTCGCTCCGCCACCGCGATCGCTCGTCGTGGACGCCTGCGCCGGGGCGGGCGGTAAAACCCTGGCGATCGCTGCCCTCCTTCGAGGCAAGGGCCACGTCGTCGCGCTCGATGTGTCGGAGGGCAAGCTCTCCGAGCTCCGCCGTCGCGTACGTCGTGCGGGCGCAAGCAATGTGCGGGCTGTCGCGGTGGACTTGCTGGCCCCAGCCGCAGTCGACGGGATCGTGCAAGCGATAGGAGGGCTGGCCTCGCGCGTTTTGCTCGACGCGCCCTGTTCCGGGCTTGGCGCCATCCGCCGAAACCCGGAAATGCGTTGGCGTCTGCACCCCGCTGACCTGGCACGCCTCGTCGAAGCGCAAGGAGCGCTGTTGAGCGCGGCGGCGAGTCTAGTCGAGGTCCAGGGGCGCCTCGTCTTCGCCACATGTTCCTTTCTGCCGAGCGAGGCCGAACAAGCCATTGCGCGGTTTCTCGAGAATCGAACGGACTACTCGCCCGTGACGGTGCGCGACGTGCTGGGCCGCACCCGCACGCAGGGTCTTGCCACACCCGACGGGCGCTTCCTTCGTACGTGGCGCTTCGACGATTCTCCGGACGGCGGGGACGCGGGAATGGACGGGTTCTTTGTGGCCGTGGTCCGCCGGGTGGCTGCGACCGACGTGGGCGGGGCGCTCAGCCCTTGACTCTTTCGACCGTTGGCCGATTGTGGGCGCCTCCTTCATGCTTACGATCGATCTTTCGGGCAAGCGTGCGTTCGTTGCGGGCGTGGCGGACGATGCTGGATTCGGCTTTGCCATCGCGAAGGCTTTGGCCGAGGCGGGAGCGACCGTTTGCGTCGGCACGTGGCCGCCCGCCCTGGGCATATTTCAGACGCTGCTTCGTCGCGGCAAGCTCGACGCCTCGCTCGCGTTGTCCGACGGTCGCAAGCTCGAGTTCGAGCGCGTCATCCCGCTCGACGCGGAGTTCGACGTGCTCGACGATGCTCCGGCCGACGTTCGGGAGAACAAGCGATACAAGGAGCAGGGAGACTTCAGTATCGAAGGCTGCCTCGGTCGGCTTCGTGCGGATTTTGGCCAACCATGCCTCGACCTCGTGGTGCACGCGCTGGCGAATGGGCCTGAGGTAAACCGAGATCTGTTGGCGACGAGCCGCAAAGGCTATCTCGCCGCGCTGAGCGTGAGCGCGTACTCGATGGTTGCCCTGGTGCAGCGTGCCGGACCGCTCGTGCGACCGGGGGGCGCCTTCGTGAGCCTGACGTATCTCGCGGGCGAGCGCGTCGTTCCCGGCTACGGCGGCGGCATGTCGAGCGCGAAGGCCGCCCTGGAGAGTGACACGCGTGTGCTCGCCTGGGAGGTGGGACGCCGGTGGGGCCATCGCGTCAATTGCATCAGCGCCGGGCCACTCGCATCGCGCGCGGCCAGCGCAATCGGCGCTGCACCGGGCGAAGGCGGAGTAAAGCGGAAGTCCTTCATCGAGCAGATGGTTGACTACACGCGAGCGAACTCACCTTTGCCAGAGGCGCTGCAGGCGCGCGAGGTCGGTGCGGCGGCCGCCTTCCTTTGCAGCCCGCTCGCCAGCGGGATCACCGGGTCGGTGCTTTATGTCGACAAAGGGTATCACGTGATGGGCAAGGCCGTAGCCTGAGGGCCGAGGGCGCACCGGGTCGGTCCATGGCGCCGAACCTCTGTCCAAGAAGGGGTCGTTCGGCGTAGTCTCGCGCCCTCGCAGGCAGGAAGGAAGCCGCCATGACGCCGTTCACGCCGCCTACCGACGGCCAACCGATCACCATGGGTCCGAACCAGCGGCTCATCGTACCCGACAACCCCGTTGTGCCGTTCATCGAGGGCGACGGCACCGGTCGCGACATCTGGCGCGCGTCGGTGCGCGTGCTCGACGCGGCGGTGGCCAAAGCCTACGCGGGCAAACGCAAGATCGCGTGGTACGAGGTCTATGCCGGAGAGAAGGCGCACGGCCTGTTCAACAACTGGCTGCCCGACGAGACGGTCGAGGCGTTCCGCAGGTACCTCGTGGGCATCAAGGGTCCCCTCACCACGCCCATCGGCGGCGGCATTCGATCGCTCAACGTTGCCCTCCGGCAGATGCTCGATCTGTACGTTTGTTTGCGGCCCGTTCGCTGGTTCGTAGGCGTACCCAGTCCCGTCAGGCGACCGCAAGACGTCGACATGGTGATTTTTCGCGAGAACACGGAAGACATTTATGCGGGCATTGAATACGAGGCCGGAAGCGAGGCCGCGCGCAAGATCCTCGCGTTTATCGAGAAGGAGTTCCCCGCCGACTTCCGCAAGGTTCGCTTCCCTAAGACCACGGCCGTCGGTATCAAGCCCGTGAGCAAGGAGGGGACCGAACGCCTCGTCCGGGCGGCCATCGAGTACGCCATCGCCGGCAAGCGAAAGAGCGTCACGTTCGTCCACAAGGGGAACATCATGAAGTTCACCGAAGGGGCGTTCATGCGGTGGGGCTACGCGCTCGCGAGAAGCGAATTTGCGCATGCCGTGTACACCTGGGAGCAATGGGAGACGACCAAGGCTGCTCGAGGTGAGGCGGCGGCGAACGCCGAGCAGCGCGCAGAGCTCGAGGCGGGCAAGATTCTGGTGAAAGACACGATTGCGGACATTGCCCTGCAGCAGGTGCTCACCCGAGCAAAGGACTTCGATGTGATCGCCACGCTCAACCTCAACGGCGACTACCTCAGTGATGCCCTCGCCGCACAAGTCGGGGGAATCGGCATCGCGCCCGGCGGCAACATCAATTACGTCACCGGTCACGCAATTTTCGAAGCGACTCACGGAACTGCGCCGAAATATGCCGATCTCGACCGCGTCAACCCGGGCTCCGTCGTTCTGAGCGGCGAGATGATGCTTCGCCACCTGGGATGGACGGAAGCTGCCGATCGGGTCATCCGCGGAATGGACGGCGCGATCGCGAGCAAGCGCGTCACTTATGACTTCGCCCGGATGATGGATGGGGGCACCGAGATCAAGTGCTCGGAGTTCGGCGACAACGTCATCGAGCACATGTAAAAAGGGTCCATGCCCAACCGGAAAAAGATCGGCCTCATCGGCGCAGGCAACATCGGCGGAGAGCTCGCACGGCTCTGCGCGAACGAAGAACTCGGAGATGTCTTCCTCTACGACATTGCGGTCAAGGAAAACTTCGCGAAGGGCAAGGCGCTCGACTTGGAGCAAAACGGCGCCGTCCTTGCGTACGATTCCAAAATTCGCGGGACCAGTACCTGGGCGGATCTCGAAGGGGCCCACGTCCTCATCGTGACCGCGGGTATCCCGCGGAAGCCCGGCCAATCGCGCGACGATCTGGTTGCGACAAATTTGCCGATCATCCGAGATGTTGCCAATAACGCGAAGAAAGTCTGTCCGAATGCGTTCGTGATCGTGATCAGCAACCCGCTCGACGCGATGGTCTATGAATACAAGCGCGTGGTGGGGGCACCGAAGAACCTCGTCGTCGGAATGGCCGGCGTGCTCGACGCCGCTCGCTTCCAGCTCTTTCTCGCGCGCGAAGCGGGCGTGAGCGTCAGGGACGTCCGGGCAATGGTTCTTGGCGGTCACGGCGACGACATGGTGCCCGTCTTGTCGATGGCCACGATTCACGGCGCGCCAGCTTCGGCTGTCATTACCGCCGAGAAGCTCGAAAAGATCGTCGATCGAACCCGCAAGGGCGGAGGCGAAATCGTCAACCTCATGGGAACGAGCGCTTACTACGCACCGGCTTCCAGTGCCGTCGCGATGGCACGAGCGTTCCTGCGCGACGAGAAGCGACTCTTGCCGTGCGCTGCGTACCTGGAAGGCGAATACGGTTATCGGGACCTGTTCATGGGGGTCCCTTGCATCATCGGTGGATCCGGCGTCGAAAAGGTCGTCGAGATCCCATTGACCGAAGCCGAGCGGGCCATGTTGGCCAAGAGCGCCAAGAGCGTGCAAGCCGTAGTCGACTTATGCAAGAAAGGTTGACTGGGGCCCGAGAAGCTGGGCCCGGATCGAAAAACTTGCTCTCGAAGGCGGATTCGGGGCATGCCTGTGGACGATGGACCGCCGCAGCTTTATCGCCGGTACTGCGGCGACGATCTGGGCGACGGCCGCTCGCCCCGGTAGAGCGCAGCCGCTGACGCCTGGCCCCACGCGCCTCAAATCCGTCGCGCGCGACGCGCACGGAACGACCCTTTTGCTGGGTCTCGACAATGCGCCGTTTCCTGCCCAGGGTGGTGGGTATCGTGACGACAGTGTCCTTGTATTCGTCCCGAGCCATTATCGGTTCTGCGACGACGAAGGCGTGGCGGTGCTCGTTCATTTCCACGGCCACAATACAACCGCCGAGCAGGCCACTGCGGCCCACCAGCTGCGTGAGCAAGTGTCGGACAGTCGCCAGAATGCGATCCTGGTCGTCCCGCAGCTCGCCGTGCTCGCAGCGGACTCTTCCTGCGGCAACCTGGAATCGCCGGGCGGACTCGAGCGGTTGCTCAAAGATGTGGTCGTGAGCGCCGCGCGAGCCGGGCGAACGACGCTTGGCGACACACGTTTTCCCGCGAGCGCGTCCCTGGGCACGGTTTGTCTGAGCGCGCACTCGGGCGGCTATCACGCAGCGGGTGCTTGCCTGCGCGGCGGCGGAGTCGACGTCCGTGAGACGTATCTGTTCGATGCGCTCTACGCCGAGTTGGACGCGTTTCGCGATTGGGCTGTCGCGCGCCGAGGCGAGCCGTTGCATCGGCGCCACAAGCTCGTCGACTATTTTGTCGAGGGGACGACGACGGAGACCAATAGCCGAATGCTTCGGGCGCAACTCGAGCACGCAGCCGTCCTGTGCGCGGAAGAGCAGCAAGAAGGGACCCTATCGCGTCACGATCTGTCGCACGCGGAGGCCGTCTTCGTACGGACCGGCGTCTTTCACTCCCAGGTGACCTGGGAGACGAATGCGCTGCGCGACTGCCTCTATGCGTCGGCGCTTCCTCGCCACCTGTCGAGCGATTGGTTCGCGAGCAAGCGGGGGGCACGCCCCATTGAGCGCAGGCGCTGATTGCCGGGATGCCGTAGGTTGGCGATTCGAGCCTGTGCTAGCGTGCAAACTCGCGCATGAAGATTCACGAGTACCAGGCGAAGCAAATCTTCGCCCGTTACGGCGTGCCGGTGCCTCGCGGCCACCTCGCACTGACCGTCGACGAGGCAGGGGCCGCAGCGAGCAAGCTCGCCAAGGAGACTGGCAATCAGGTTGTGGTCGTCAAGGCACAGATCCACGCCGGAGGGCGCGGCAAGGGCGGGGGCGTTAAGGTCACGAGGGCGGAGGAGAGCGAGGTGCGCGGCATCGCGAAGACGATGCTGGGCATGCAGCTCGTGACGCATCAAACGGGGCCGAATGGGCAAAAGGTCCGACGGCTCTACGTCGAACAAGGGCTGGACATCGCGCGCGAACTTTATCTAGGCATGGTCATTGACCGCGACCGGCGGCGGATCGCCCTCATGGCGTCGGTCGAAGGTGGGGTGGAAATCGAGCAGGTGGCCGAAAACACGCCGGAGAAGATCCGCACGCTGTATGTGGACCCGGCGATTGGACTGGCCGCCTATCAGGCTCGCGATCTCGCGTTCGGTCTCCGACTCGGCGACAAGCAAATGCTTGGCAAATTCGTCAAAGCGGTGGGAGCCCTGTACGAGCTCTTCATTCGCGAAGACTGCTCGCTATGCGAGATCAACCCGTTGGTCGTCACCAAAACGGGAGATATCGTTGCGTTGGACGCCAAAGTAACCCTCGACGACAGTGCCGAGTTTCGCCATCCGGAGTGGCGCCAGCTCGAGGATCAAGACGAGCAAGACCCGGTGGAGCTCGAAGCAAAGGCATCGGGGCTCAACTACGTCGCGCTCGACGGAAACGTGGGGTGTCTCGTGAACGGGGCCGGCCTCGCAATGGCGACAATGGACATCATCAAGCATTTTGGCGAACGGCACGGAGTGGCGCCGGCCAACTTCCTGGACGTGGGAGGGGGCGCTAACCAAGAGCAGGTAACCAAGGCTTTTAAGATGATCCTCAAGAGCGCGAAGGTGAAGGCCATCTTCGTAAACATCTTCGGCGGCATCATGAAGTGCGACGTCATCGCAAACGGCGTCGTCGCGGCCGCGAGAGAGGTTGGGTTGAAGGTGCCTCTTGTCGTGCGGCTCGAGGGGACGAACGTCGAGCTCGGACGCAGGATCCTGAGCGAAAGCGGCTTGTCGATTCAGGCGGCATCGACCATGTCCGAGGGCGCGCAGAAGGTCGTCGCAGCCGTCGGATCGTGAGAGGGCTTTCATGAGCGTGCTCGTCGGAAAAGACACTCGTCTCCTCGTTCAGGGGATTACCGGGGCCGCGGGAGCGTTCCACGCGAAGCAAATGATCGACTACGGGACGAATCTCGTCGCGGGAGTCACTCCCGGTCGAGGTGGCGAAAAGTTCGACGCGCGCGTTCCCGTGTTCGACACCGTCATCCAAGGCGTGCGGGCGACTGGTGCCAATGCGAGTTGCATTTTCGTCCCTCCGGCCGGCGCCGCGGACGCGATTCTCGAGGCATTCGACGCTGGGCTCCCGCTGGTCGTCTGCATTACCGAGGGAATACCGGTGAGCGACATGCTCAAGGTACGGCGTGTTTTCGAGGGGCTTCGCGCCAGCACGCGTCTCATTGGCCCCAACTGTCCGGGCATCATCACGCCCGGCGGCGTCGGTGAGGGCTGCAAGATCGGGATCATGCCCGGGCACATTCACAAATCGGGACACGTCGGTGTGGTGTCGCGCTCCGGCACGCTCACATACGAGGCCGTCGGTCAGCTCACGGCTCGCGGCATTGGTCAGTCGACCTGCATCGGAATCGGTGGCGATCCCGTCGGCGGAATGGACTTCGTCGACGTGCTTGAGCTCTATCAAGCGGATCCGGACACCCATGGCGTCATCCTCATCGGCGAAATTGGCGGCGCTGCCGAGGAGCGTGCGGCGCGTTTCATTCGCGAACACATGAGCAAGCCCGTCGCCGCGTTCATTGCGGGGACGACCGCTCCCCCGGGAAAGCGCATGGGACACGCCGGGGCCATCATCGCCGGGGGCAAAGGCACCGCCGCCGAAAAGATTGCTGCGCTCGAGGCCGCCGGCGCGCGCATCGCCCCCACGCCCAGCGACATGGCCAGCACTCTGGCGCAGATGTTGAGATACTGAATCGCCGCGCTGGAAACTTCCGGCGCGGATCGGTTGCGTGTCCGATGATTTTCACCTACAAGCGCGGCGGCACGGTCTGGCGTGGAAACCACCTCGGAGGGCACGAGATCTCATGGCGCTCGAACGCACTCTTTGCATCGTGAAGCCGGACGCGGTCGAAAGACGAACGTGCGGCGTCATTCTCCAGCGGGTCGAGGAAGGCGGCTTCAAAATCCGCGCATTGAAGATGATCCGGCTAGGGCGTTTGGAAGCGGAGGGCTTCTACGACGTGCACCGGCATCGACCGTTTTTTGGTGAACTCGTTCAGTTCATGACCCGTTCGCCGGTTGTGGTCGCGGTGCTGGAGCGCGACAGCGCCGTCAGAGTATGGCGGGAGCTCATGGGCGCGACCGATCCGGCCAAGGCGGCGCCCGGGACGATACGCAAGGAGTTCGGCTCGAACGTGGGCGAGAATGCCACGCACGGGTCCGATTCGCTGGATAACGCCCAGCGCGAGATCGCATATTTTTTCCCGGGAGTGGAGGTTTCGCCGGTCGCTTGATGGTGGCCATTTCGGGCGCGCCGGCCAGGCAGCGCGTCCGAGTCGAATAGGACGACGCGGGGGCGGCGCGTTGGCTCGGCGCCCCGGGAACGCGGCGCCGGGCTGTAGCAGCTCGAGGGTCCGCATGTCGTCGGAGAGCAATGGACGAAAACCGGATTCGCCGGACGGTGCTCCGCCATCTGCCGGGCGGCGTCCGAATGCCAGCGTCGCCTCGGCGTGGGGACCGTCGCGAGGCGCGCTGGCGGCAGTTCACAACCTCGAGGCGCTGCTGCGCAGCCCGAGCGTTCCGAGGAAAACACTTTTGGACCTAATCCCGGAGCTCCGATCCAGCGCCGCTACGTTGCAGACGGCGGCTCAAGTCGCGATCGGGGGAGAGAGCGCGAAGCACGAAACGGGCACGTACGGCAGCGAACGCGTTCGCGAGCTCGACGCACTGCTGGATGCGGTTGAAACCCAAGCGGACCACCGTCCGGACCTCGCAAGTCGCGCCGGCACTCTCGCAGACGAGCTCGAAGCCTGCGTTGACCTGCTGGCGCTTCTCGACCTCGCGAGCGCCCCTGTGTCCACCGAGGTCACGCTCAACCTCGTCGCGCGCGAGGTCGGGCGAATGTCGGGTACGGCGCGCGGCCGCGAAGTCCTGGTGCGATTCGACGAGACGACTCCCGATTGCGCCGTGATCACGGACCCCTACGTCCTCGGCCCGCTCATGTCGCTCCTCGTCGGGTGCGTTCACGCTTCGAGGGCCGAATCTTTCGTGCTTCGCGTGCGCTGCCACCCGCGGGCGCGGTTCATCGTCGAGGCTACGGCACCTGCGGACGCCAATCTCCCGATTCTGCCCATCCGCGTGATGCCGTGGATTGCGCCGTCGGATCACGCCGCCCGCCGTGTTGCCGAGCGGCTCGGCGCCGCGCTCGATCTGGGCCCTGGCCGCGGATCCATCACGCTCGCATCGGTGGCGGGCGATTGACAATCGGCGACGGCTAAGTGATTACGGGCCATGAGCCTGGAGGACACACTCCGCCCGCGCGTCGAGGCCACATTCGCCAATCGCGAACTCCTCCGAGATGGGCATCATCTTGGAGCGATCGAAGCTGTGATCGCCGCGCTCGATCGCGGAGAGCTTCGGGTCGCCGTTCCGCCGACGACCGACGCCGGCTCTTGGACCACCCAAGCGTGGATCATGCAGGCGATCCTCCTGTATTTCGCGCTCAGGCGGATGGACAAGATCGAAATCGGGCCGTTCGAATTTCACGACAAGATTCCGCTGAAGCATGGCCTCGACGTTGCCGGAGTGCGGGTTGTACCCCCTGGCGTCGCGCGGTATGGATCGTTCCTTGAGCCCGGCGTCATCCTCATGCCCGGCTACGTCAACATCGGGGCCTTCGTTGGCGCAGGCACGATGGTCGACACCTGGGCGACGGTCGGTTCGTGCGCGCAAGTCGGCCGCGATTGCCACTTGGCCGGTGGGGTCGGTATCGGTGGCGTGCTCGAGCCGCCCGGTGCGTCGCCCGTCATCGTCGAAGACGGCGTCTTCGTCGGATCGCGCGTCGTTATCGTCGACGGCGTTCGGATTGGACGTGAGGCGGTGATCGGTGCGGGCGTGGTGCTCACATCGTCGACGCCGATCCTCGACGTGCGGGGCGACCGTGTTGTCGAGCATCGAGGATATGTCCCCCCCCGCAGCGTGATCATCCCCGGCGTGCGCACGAAGAAGTTCGCGGCTGGCGAATTCGGAGTTCCGTGCGCTCTCATCATCGGGGAGCGTAGCGGCGCAACGGATCGGAAGGTCAGCCTCAACGCTGCCTTGCGGGATTTTGGGGTCCCAGCGTGAGTGATGTCGCCCGACTCCTCGACCAGACGTTGCTCGATCTCTGCACCGTACCTTCGCCGACCGGCGAGGAACAATCGCTGTGCGACGCTGTGCAAGCGCGCGTATCGAGGCTCGCCCTGGCGGCACCCGTGCGCAGGTATGGAAATTCGATCGTCGTTCGGGTTGCACGGGGACCTGGACCACGAATCGCCCTCGTCGGCCACCTCGACACGGTCCGTACCGAGAACGGCCCCGCTCGGATTGACGCGGGGCGCTGCGTCGGCGCTGGCGCGAGCGACATGAAGAGCGGGCTCGCTGTCATGCTCGCCGTTGCAGAGACGTTGCCTGTGGAACAGCTTCACTGCGATCTAACCCTTGTTTTCTACGCGCGCGAGGAAGGCCCGTTCGCCGACAACGAGCTCGGGCCTGTCCTCGATCGAGACCCGGATCTCGCGGCCATGGACCTCGCTGTGTGCATGGAGCCGTCCGACAACAAACTGCACCTCGGGTGCGTCGGATCCATCCATGCCACGGTCACCTTTCGCGGACGCACCGCCCACAGCGCCCGCCCATGGGAGGGTGACAACGCCATCACTCGTGCCGCCGCGTTCCTTGGCGAAATCGGTTCGCTTCCAGCACGCGCGAGTGTCATCGACGGACTTACGTACCGAACGGTTACGACGGTCACGCAGGCGCACGATGGGGGTCGGGGACGCAACGTCGTCCCCGACCGCTTCGTCCTGAATCTCAATCACCGCTTTGCCCCCGATAGAACCATTGACGACAGTCAGCGTGAGGTCCTCGCACTGGTGGCCGGCCGGGCCGATGTCGAGATAACGGATCGGTCTCCGGCCGCGCGACCCAATGCGTCGCACCCGCTCGTCCGTGCGCTCATTGCCTCAGGCGTTCGCGCCGTCGAACCGAAGCAAGCTTGGACCGACGTGGCACGCTTCGCCCAACATGGCGTCGCTGCGGTAAACTTCGGACCAGGCGAAAACGCGCAAGCGCATCAAAAGAACGAGTCGACGTCCCTTTCCCTCGTTCACGAAGGATACGCGATCATTGCGCGTTGGCTGAAAGGAATGACCGCGTCCAGGCTCGACGTTCACCACGAAACGGGGCTCAATCCGAATTCGCCGTAGCGCATCAGTCGAGCTCGATCTTGCTCCACATCTCACGTCGCATTCGTTCCTTCTGGCGGTCTGTCCGCGTGATGAGTCGAGCCACGCTCCACGCCGCGAGAAGCTCGCCCTCCTGACCGAGCGCGGGCAGAGCGCTGGGCCCGACCACGAACGCACCGCCGAGCGGGGTGCGCAAGGGTTCGCCGCCAAGGCCGTGGAAGGCCGGCGGATCGACGCGCCAGCGGGCGCCCATCGGCTCCGGCTCGAGTGAGCCGCCTGTGGCGCGCAGGCTCGCCCGACTGACCTCCTTTCGCGCGCCCGAGCGGAAGTCCCACAGCGGGCGTCCGTCGTGCGGGGAGTCGACGACGAGATAATGCCGATCGATGTAGGGCAGCAATGATTCGATAGTGGCTAAGACTGTCTCGCGCCCCCGGGTTAGAGGTGGGGACGATCCCTCCTCCAGCGCCGCTTCGGCGACGAGCAGCGTGGCGCCGGCGATGCCGCAGGGCTCTCGCACGCGCTGCAGGTGAACGAGGGGGCTCGCGGCGTCCGCGCCGCGCCGGCGGCCAGAAGCGATGAGAAATGCCTCGTCCCCAAGCCGCGCCGGCAGGCCTTCGTCACGAACGACCATCGAGACCACGAGTCGCCGCTCCGTCGCGACCAGGTATGGCAGCGCGGTCAGGGCGCGCCGTGCGGGCTCGAAATCGTTGGCGAGATCCAGCAGCGCGCGGGCCGTATGATCGGTCACCACGAACTCGACCCCCGTCGATGCATCGTCACCGTCGACTACGATGCCACTCACGCGGCCCCGCTTGTGCTCGATACGCGAGGCCCGGTCGCCGATGTGCGCTTCTCCGCCGTGCGCGCGAACCCGCTCGAGCAAAAAATCGACCAGCTCTTTCTCGCCGCCCTGCAAGCGTACGACGCCACGTGTCCAGGCACCGTGCAACCGCGCGACGGCGAACTCAGGAATGTCAGCCGCGTAACTGCCGAAGCGCACCGGCACGTCGACTATCGCGCGATAGTCGTGATCCCGCGGAAATTCGGTTAGCAGAGCCGGCGCATCGCGTGCAAAGCGCGGCATCGACTCCGCGATCCGCTCGGTCTCCCTGCGCTCCCAGAAGGTGCCTGGCGGCCACACCAGGTCTCTCTCGAATGCAGCGTCGGCCGCAGCGTTGGTCCATGCGAGTTCGGCATAGAGCTCGTCGACGACCCGACGTACCTCCGGGTACGTGCGATCAATTTCCTTTGCAAAGAGCTGGACGTCCGGTGGCACCTCGAGACGAAGTTTCGGTGCCAGCACCTGGAACATGGGGTTCAGCGCAATGGTTCGGCGCCGCAGTGTTTGCGATTGCGCCAACTCGACGAGAACCCTGCTCCAGGCGGGCGACGACGCCGCGAGGAACGTAAACGGTCGTCGGGCGAGGGTGACCCCGTCGAATTGATAAGTGGGCGGTCTCCACCCCTGGCCGAGCACCAGCACGCGCCACGAGCGACGACCCAGGAGGGCCGCCGTCGTTAGCGCGCCGATCCCGGCGCCGAGAATGGCAACGTCATAGTGCTTTGACATCGTCACGAGGGAGTAGCGTGGCCAACGAAGGAAAAGGGCCGGATGAGCAACGTTCGCGTCGTCTCATCGTCGTTGCAGTCCCCTCGCTCCAATGGGCAGGCCTTCGATGAGTACACGCGCGCGGCTACCCGGAGACCCCGACGGGACCACGTTCAAACGGCCGGCCGCGATCCACTGCAGAACACGCGGAAGCAGTGCGTGCTCCTCGGCCAAAATTCGAAGACGCAGACGTTGCTCGTCGTCGTCGTCGAATACCTCCACGGTGCTTTGGGCGATGATCGGCCCTGTGTCCGTACCGGAATCGACAAAATGCACCGTACATCCGGCGATTCGGACGCCATATTCGAGGGCTTGCCGTTGCGCGTGCAGTCCAGGAAACGAGGGCAGAAGAGAAGGGTGAACGTTGACGATGCGCATCGGGTAGGCGTCGAGCAGGACGTCCGTGACGAGCCGCATGAAGCCGGCGAGCACCACGACCTCCGCGCCGTGAGCGCGCAAGATCTCGACGACTTGCGTGTCGAACGCCCTACGGTCGCGTAAGGCCGTGTGCTCGATTAGGACATTGTCGACGCCAGCGGCGCGCGCCCGGGCGAGCGCCTGGGCGTCTCGAACGTTCGACACCACCACGGCCACCTTCGCGTCCAGCGTTCCCGAGACGATCGCGTCCAGGATAGCTTGCAGGTTGGTGCCGCTTCCCGAGGCAAGCACGCCGAGCGCGAGCGTCATCCCGGCCACTCCACGCGTTCCTCGAATGGACGATCGGGCGGAACTGCCACGATGGTGCCGAGCCGAAACGCGCCCTGGGCGCCGTCCCGAAGCGCGTCGACCGCGCGGTCAGCGTCCGAGGCTGCGACGACGACGACGAACCCCACGCCAACGTTGAAAGTGCGCCGCATCTCCTCTTCCTCGATCCCTCCGGCTCGTTGGACAAAGTCGAAGATCGGTGCGCGCGACCAGGTCGCGTCGATCCGAAGTCCGAGGCCTTCGGGCAGGACGCGCGGAACATTGCCGGGAATACCGCCGCCCGTGATGTGGCTCATTGCGAGCACGTCGATGCCGCGGGACAGTAGCCTCTGCACGGGTCGAACGTAGAGGCGCGTCGGCTCTAGCAAGGCCTCCCCGACGCTCTTTCCCCCGAGCTCGTACGGACGGGCGTCGATCGCAAGGCTCAACGTATCGAACAGCGCCTTGCGCGCCAACGAGTACCCGTTCGAATGCAGGCCGCTGGACGTCAGCGCGATCGCGGTGTGCCCTTCGCGCACCCGGGCCCCGTCGACAATCTTGCTGCGGGCGACGATGCCGACGGCGAAGCCAGCGAGATCGTATTCGCCGGGTGCGTACATCCCCGGCAATTCGGCCGTCTCGCCGCCTAGAAGCGCACAGCCGCTCTCCACGCACGCTGCCGCGATCCCGGCGACGACCTTTTCGGCGACCCCTATGTCGAGCTTACCAGTCGCAAAATAATCCAAGAAAAACAGCGGGCGCGCGCCGCACGTGATGACATCATTCACGCACATGCCGACCAGGTCGAACCCTATCGTGTCGTGCACACCCATTCCGAAGGCCACTTTGAGCTTCGTGCCCACTCCGTCGGTACCGCTGACGAGAACCGGATCTTCGATGTCGGCCGGCACCCGGCACAGCCCTGCAAACCCTCCGATGTCGCTGATCACGTCGGCTGTTCGCGTCAGTGCGGCCAGAGGTTTGATGCGGTCGACCAGAGTGTCCCCGGCTTCGGCGTCGACTCCGGATTGTCGGTACGTGAGTCGATCGCGTGCTGGAACGATGAAGCCGGGCGGCGTCGTCCTGGGGCGGAGCATGACGCATAAACGGTAGTCAGGATCACCCGGATTCGCTAGCCTCGCCGGGCCGGATGAACCGCCGCCCACGCTCCGGCGCCCCGCCGCGCATCTACCCGCCATCCATCGTCGTGAAGGGGGCGGAGCTCGGGCCGGATGTGGTGGTCGGCGCGTTCTGTTTCGTCGCGTGCGGCGCGGCGATTGGTGCGGGGACACGGCTCCAAGGCCATTCGAGCGTTTGGGCCGGGGTCGTGCTCGGGCAAGACGTCTTCGTCGGTCCGGGCGCCCAATTCACCAACGTGCGACATCCCCGCGCCGCCTTTCCTCGCGCTCCGCATTGGGATCGCACCTGGGTTGAAGACGGCGCCACCGTCGGCGCCCACGCAACGCTCGTCGCCCCGTTGCACATCGGCCGGTGCGCGATGATCGGTGCGGGCGCCGTCGTCACTCGCGATGTGCCCGCTCACGCCATTGTGGTCGGAAACCCCGCGCGGATCTCGGGATGGGCGTGTGCGTGCGGGGAGACGATTGCGAAGGGCGCCCACCCTCCCGCACCTCCGCTGCAATGCGCGATGTGCCGCCGCGCTAGTGCCCCGCCAGCCGCTCCTCGATGACCTTGTGCATTACGGTCATGGCCACATGGGCATAAATGATGACCCCGAGGGTGTCGACCAGACTGGCAATGAAAGGTGTCGAGCTGGTCGCGGGGTCGATTCCGAGACGCTTCAAGACGATCGGCAGCATCGACCCGACAGTGCACCCGCACACGATGATGCACAAGACCGTGAGAGCGACGGTGATGGCGAAAAGAATCGTCTGATCCGGGTACATCAACACGCGACCCATGGCGATTGCCGCGATGATGGTTCCCAGGACGACGCCCATCCCGGTCTCTCGCAGCAGAATGCGCCACCAGTCTTTCAATTTGATTTCCCCGAGCGCCAAGCCACGGATGACCAGCGTCGACGATTGTGACCCCGAATTCCCGCCTGCCGAAATGAGAAGCGGGACGTAGAGAAGGGCACCTTTGACCGCCTCCATGATGTAATCATACGAGCGTAGCGCGGTCTGCGTGAAGAACTCCTCCACGAACAGAACAATCAGCCAGACGGCACGCTTCCGGATGAAGCTGAGAAAGCTGGTCTGAAAGTAGGGCACGTCGAGTGGCTCGATGCCGCCGATCTTCTGTACGTCCTTCGTCTGCTCCCGGACGAGCACGTCGATGATGTCGTCGATCGTGATGACTCCCAGAAGCCGATCGTCTTCGGCCACGACCGGGATCACGTTCAAATCGTACTTTGCCATTCGCCGCGCAACTTCTTCTTGATCCATCGTCGGCGGCACGCTGATCACCTTGGTCCGCATCACTTCGGCGATGCCCCGTTCGGGTTCCGCGACGAGTAGATCGCGAAGGCTCACGACGCCTGCGAGTTTCTCGCCCTCGAGGGCGTAAACCACGTAAACGAATTCCTCGCGTTCACGGGCGCGACTGCGTACCACCTCCAGCGCTTGGGATACGAGAATGCGGGGAGAGACACCCACGAAGTCGGTGTTCATCAATCGGCCGGCGCTGGTATCGGGCCACTTCTCGATGTCGCGCACTTCCTGGGCGGCCTCGGGGTCGACCTTTCGGAGCGCCTCGAAAACCTGCTCTCCCACGGCATCGGGTAGGACGCTGAAGAGGTCCGCTCGGTCGTCGGCCGCCATCTCACTGGCGATCTCGGCGACCGACTCGGCGGGCATTTGCTCGACGAGCTCTTCCTGCTCGTGATCCTCGAGGCGCTCGAAGATGGAAACGGCGTCCTCGGCAGGGATGCGCGCTAGGAGCGCGGCCGCCTCGTCCGGGTCGAGCTCGCTGACGATGTCGGCGAGATCCTCGGCGTGGATCTCATCGAGCAGCTCGCGGATCTGGTCGGGATCCTCTTTGAGGATTTGCTTGATGTCCGGCCCGAGCAAGGACGCAAGGCGCATAGCGGCGCGGAGAGTAATCGCCCGCGCTCCGCCAATCCAGGTGCTCGGCGTGCATGACGCCGGCAACGTATACGCGATTATCCGGTCATCCCCGGCTGGCGAGTGCGCGCACGAGGGGACGAGGATGAGGGTCGAGGGGCGCAAAGCGTGCGGACAGATCTGCGATGCGACGTCCGATGGCATTCACTGCGTCACGCGGCAGCCCGGCGCGGGACCCGTAGGGCCCTTCTGCGTCCCGACAGAAAAACGTGCGACAGCCGAATGGTCTCGCTGTGTAGACCCGGCAGCGGCCGCCTTCCGAGAGGAGCGGGCACGGCCCCGGTTGCGCCAACGGAAGCCTACGCAGGCCCCGCGGCGGGAGCCCGAGCGCGCGCATGGCGTGACGCAACTCCTCGAGTTCGACGGCCGTGGCGTGCGGCTCGCGCCCAGTGAGGTCAAACCGGCAACAACGAGCTTCGGGTGCGACGTGAATCGTACACGCGCATGCCCAGCCTGCAAGAAGCGCATCCGCTTCTGCGTAGAGAGCGAGGAGGTCCGCACGATAGGGCGACCAGTGCCAAGGCGGGGAAGTGCGTCGCATCGCATCGAGAGTAGCCGTCAACTTGCGATGCAGCGCGCCGATCGCAAGCGTCCGCTAAGCTGGGTAGCGATGGATGCCCAATCTCGTCCCGCGCTCCGTGCCGTCGAGTCGATAGTTGTACCGGATCGTCAGCACGGCCGCGTGCTCGTATTGCGCGATCCGCAGGGAGTCACCGCGGCGCACGCGGTGATTCCGCCAGCCCTCGTTGCTGTCGTATCGCGCTTTACTGGGACGGCCAGCTGCGAGCAAATCGCCCGCGAGGCTTCGGGCGAGCTGGGCCAGCCCGTGCCCGTCGATGTGGTCGTCAGGTTGGCCGACGAACTCGAGCGCGGTCTCTTTCTGCAGGGGCCATCGTTTCGTGCCGCACGCGCTCGAGTCGAACGCGAGTTCGCTGCCGCCTCCGTTCGTCCGGCCTCGCATGCCGGCGGCGCCTATCATGGCGACGGACGCGCGCTCGAGCGTTACATCGACGATTCGTGTCTCGCGCGAGCCAATGGCGCCGCCGCCCCCGGACAAGGGCGATTGGTGGGACTCATCGCACCCCACATCGACCCGTGGCGGGGTGCGGTTGGTTACGGTCACGCGTATGGGGCGATGCGCGCTTCGCTGCCGCCGGACGCCGACACCTTTGTTGTCTTTGGCACGTCGCATGCGCCCATGCGTGAGCCGTTCGCGCTATGTCGCAAGGCCTTCGGCACACCGCTCGGACCTGTGGATGCCGATGCCGAGAGCATCGACTCGCTTGCTGCGCTTGCCGACGGCTTCGACCCATACGCCGATCAGTTCAACCACAAGCGCGAGCACTCGCTCGAATTCCAGGTCGTCTTTCTCAAACACTTGCTGAAGGGTCGACCCTTTCGTATCGTTCCCGTTCTGGCCGGCCTGGGGACGCAACAGGCGACCGGCGAAGCGCCGGACACGGATGCCCGTATCGCGCGCTTCATAGGTGGCGTGCGCGCGATGGTCGAGGCCCGCGCGGGCCGCGTCGTTGTCGTGGCCGGTGCTGACCTCGCGCACGTCGGTCCGCGCTTTGGCGATTCGCGCGCGTACGACACGGAGCAGCGCACCAACCTCGAGCGAGCCGATCGGATGTCGTTGGAGCATGCGGTGGCGCTCGACGCCAGCGGCTTTTGGTCGCATGTCGTTTCCGATCTCGACGAGCGCCGCGTGTGTGGACTAGCGCCGATCTGGTCGCTTCTCCGATCCGTCGGATCGAACAGCGGCGGCACGACTGGGCACCTACTCCACTACGAGCAGACGGTTGACGAAGACGACGGATCGATCGTAAGTCACGCGGCCATCGGCTTTTACGCCTGAAGTCGGCGCCGCAATGGAAGGGGGCGACGTGGGTACAATGGCAGCGCATTCCCGCGAGTCGCCTTGCGTCGAGCACCCTATCGTTGACACTGCCGATCGAGCACGCTACACGATCCCCGTATTCGCCTCGGGGTCATTCTGCCGAGACTTGCGGGAGTAACTCAGTGGTAGAGTGCCACCTTGCCAAGGTGGACGTCGAGGGTTCAAATCCCTTCTCCCGCTC
>Ga0116125_1000093_pt1 | contig 35071 bp, 31 predicted proteins | sample June2015DPH_16_1_2_FD_89729 | JGI IMG/M metagenome (GOLD analysis project Ga0116125, IMG submission 89729) | Peatland microbial communities from SPRUCE experiment site at the Marcell Experimental Forest, Minnesota, USA - June2015DPH_16_10 | ecosystem: Environmental > Terrestrial > Soil >...
ACTGCGAAGGAACAAGCATCCAACTGGATGCCGTGGTCACGTTCGACCGCTTTGCCGCCCCGAATGGACGCTGGGTGATTGCTGCGAAAAGTACGCGCGGGACCGGCGCCACGACAGACGATTGGTTTTGTATTGCGGTTTCCAGCACCGACGACCTAACCACGAGCACGTGGTACTCGTACTCTTTCAAACTGACTAGCATTTTGGGACAAGACAAGGCTGGGAACGATTTCTATCCGGATTGGCCCAAGATAGGCACTTGGCCTGATGGCGCTGACTCGCAGGAAGGCGCGTACTACGTTTCACTGGACATGGAAGACGAAATCTCGCAGGACGAGCTCGGCGTGGCTGTGTGCGCGTTGGATCGAACCAATTTACTGCAGGGCCTGCCGATGAGGACCCAGCAATGTTTCATCTCGACTTCCGATCCTGCCATTGAATTGGCGCACTCCCTAATTCCCGCCGATGTCGATGGCACGACCCCTCCGCCGCTGGGACGCGACGAATTTCTGGTCAGCATTCAGAACCCGACGGGTTCGGTGACTCAATCCAGCTCTATCAATCTCTGGGATTGCAAATTGGATCCGACCTGGCCCTTCACTCCCGCAGCCCTGCCATGCACCCAAACTTCTGTTTCGGTCCCGGTTTATACACCCGGCTGCTACCAGCCGCCCCCGAATCAAAGCCTAACGATTTGTGTGCCCGAACCGCCGTACCAAGTCACGCAACCCGAAGAGATTGATTCGGTGGGCGACCGGCTCATGCCTCGTTTTGCCTACCGGAATTTCCTGACCGGCTCTGGCGGCTACGAGTCCTTTCTGGTGAGCCATACGATCCTGACCGGTGCCGGCGCTGGCACTGGTGCGAATGGGCAGCAAACGGGAATACGCTGGTATGAGTTACGGGATAACGGTACGACTGCTCCGGCGTTTAAACAGTCAGGCACGATCAATCCTGATGCCGTCCTTTTCAGGTTCCTTCCCAGTATTGCCCAGGATAAGAATGCGAATGCCGCGGTTGGTTACAGTTTTTCCAATGGCGCCAATATGCCCGGAATCGCCGTGTCGTATTGGAATTTGAATACTCCCGGAGCCACTCCGACGGAAACGGTGATCCTGCAAGGGCTGGGCGAAGAGATTTCCCCTGGAACGGGCGGAGTAGGCGTCGGCATCGGGAAGTGGGGATCGTACTCCAACATGAGCGTGGATCCCGTCGACGATTGCACTTTCTGGTATGTCAATGAGTATTGGCCTGTAATCGCTGCCGCGCCTTGGGAGACGAATATCTCGAGCTTCAATATCTACAACTCCAACTGCACTCCATAGCCTCTACAACCTGTACCGGGATCCGGAATGGCACGGTTGTTCCATTGACAGCCGTCCGCAACACCGTCAACATTGGGTATCAGTCTGGAAATCCCCCCTTTTTTATCTTCGCGTATTTATTCTCGGCACGATATTCGAGAGGTAACTTTTGAGGCGTTACTTTAGCGTATTACCGTTCTTAATATTGTCAAACCTGGCGTTTTCGGCTGTGACATGCCCCGGCGGCGGATCACCGAACCAGTACGGCTTTTGTGGCGTCTATTCGGCGCCCCAAATCGCCTGCCAGAGCACGTCGGCGAATGGATGCTCGCAGCCCAGCGGCTCCGCCAATATCGGCTTCTACACCGTAAAGCCTGCCTCGGGAACTGCAGGCTCCGAGTTCGCCGGAATCTCCTACGTGAACTTCTCCGGTTCTCCGGCGTATAACACGACGAACGCCAATGGCGCGGTGGGTCAAAAACAGGTTCTGGAATTTGTGAACAGTGGCATTCAGGCCTTCGACAAAACCACCGGGAATCCGATCTTCGTCAAGAACGGATCGAAAACTACTTCGCCGCAAGCTCCCAGCAGACCGTGGGCGTCCTATAGCGGATCGCCTCTCACTGCGAATTGTGGAAACTTGTCCATCGATGTCAACGCGACCTACGATCAGCCAGATGCGGTGTTTGTTCTATCCGGTATATCCAATTCGTCTTCGAAGAACACCCCAGCCATCTGCATCGCGGTCAGCACCGAGGACAATTTACTGGGTACGAGCGGAAAGAGCTATTGGAATGCCTACGGTTTCAGTCTCGGCAACATGATCGTCTCCGATAGCGGCAAGAGCGCTTACTTCGACTATCCCCGCTTCGGCACCTTCGGCAACAATTTCTATTTGGCTATCGATTACATCGACAACACTGTGGGATCGGCTGACTACCAGCACATCCTCGGCTATGTAGCGTGTGTGCTGGACAAGGCGGATATCGTCGCCGGCAAGCCTGCGGCGAATGCACAGTGTGCCGTCTACGTGCCCACCAGAACCAGCGGCTTCGATTCGCTCGTCCACAGCCTCATTCCCGCTGACATGGACAGCACGACGGTTCCTCCCAATACGCAAGGAGAATATTTTCTCGGGCAAGTGAATCCGATCACGAACGGAACGAACTGGACGCAAGGCTCGAATTGCTATCAGAGCTACAGCTGTGCAAGCTCGGCGGAATTGCTTTTGTGGACCTGGGCGCAGATTTCCACCGGCGCGCAGCCTGCAGTCATTTCCGATGCTTTCATGCCCGGATGCTATAACCCGTGGAAGCCCAGCGACACATTCTGTGTGCTCCAGCCAAGCCCGGCAACGTCCACGCAGGTTATTGACGGTTTATCTGATCGAGTGAGCGGCCGGTTCGCCTACCGGTACGACAGTGGCTTGGACGAAGAGATTCTTGTCGCCACGAATACGGTTTGGACGGGAAGCGGTTCGCAATCAACTCCACAGCAGACCGTGCAGTATTCCGTCCTCCTGGCGATACCCGGATCAGTTCCGGCAGTTGCAACGTCGGGCACATTTCCCGCTCCGGACGCAAACTGGAGCGCCTGGACGGCCAGTGTTGCCATCAATTCGGAAAACAATCTTGGCCTGACATTTAGTGAAGACGATTCGGGCGCGGTAAGCCCCCTGCCGCCGAGCATTTATTCGGCTCAGATCACCTATGACAGTTCCACTGCGACGTGGAATCCGCAGTCGCCGAGTCTGGTCTTCGCGGGAACGGGAGTCAGCATCGGAAGTCCCACGTATGTTCCTGACTGGGGGAATTACGTTTCAATCGCGCTGGACCCAGCAAACAACTTGGAGTTCTGGGGCGTCAACGAATATCTTCAGGGAAACCAGACGCCCGGCGCGCTGACCTGGCGAACCGAGATCTTTAACTTCTCGACGGGCTCCAAGAAGACGAAATAAAGTAGATCTCGCTCTGGAAGCTGCGGCTCAAACAGCTTTCTTCGAAACTCACGCCTTGCCTAAAACACGCAAGGCGCGTTCCACTTTCATATTGACAAGCGCCTTTAGCAGGATAAGAATTTCCCACAAAGATCCTCTTCGTCTCGGGCCCTGCAACACAATTTCTGCATCGGGGAGAATACTCTATGACCCGTCAAGCCGGGAAAAACATCTCTAACTCCCAATCGCCAGCTCAACTCGCCCCAAAATTGGACAAAGATCTGTTCAGCTATGCCCTCACCGCCACCGTCGCGGGCGTTGGGATGATGGCACTGACTCCGTGCGGAGAAGCCAAGGTAATTGCGACTCCCGCGAACATTCCCGTGCCGATTAACGGCGCAGCCGTTCAAATCGATCTTAACGGAGACGGTATCGCAGATATTACAGTTTCGGGCACCAGTTTCGTTGACACATTTGGCGGAGGAGTTCGCCGACACGGCAATGCGCGGCCGCCGCTCGGCGGGATCTTTGGGGACCATCTGTTTTGCTCGGCTCTACGCAGCAACGGCGTGGGCGTAAATGGCACTAATGCTCTCGGCAGAGAGATGGCGGCCGCGATGGCCGGCGGTGCGCGCGTGGGTCCGGCGCTTCCATTCATGGCGGGAAGGATCGCAATGGCAGGGCTTATGGGCTGCGGATGCGGAACAACGTTTTCGTACGGCAATTGGCTGGGGTCGCATCCTCCGCATCCCTATCTGCCAGTAAAGTTCACGGACTCAGAGGGGAAGATCCACTTTGGTTGGGTGCGAATTGATGTAAGCAGGGTGCCGAACGCAACCATTACCGGCTATGCCTACGAGACCATACCAAACAAGCCGATAACGGCCGGAGTAACTCACGGACCAGTGAGCGAAGACGCAAAGCTGGTCGATCCGATGATCGATTCCGACGTTCCCAAAGCTGCCAGCCTAGGAATGTTGGCGCTAGGAGCGCCCAGCCTGGCAGTTTGGCGAAGGCAAGAAACGGCTATAGTGTAATGGTTGCAAATCTGTCGAAGATGCGGTTATAGCGTCTTGCACGCGCGCCGCCGCGAACGGCGAAAATTTGGGGGAATGATCCCCGAAGGGCATTGCAGCGTCGTGCGCGTTGGCGCATCGTGCACTTCTCAGGATTTCCTTTTTCCCCGCTCTTCGGTATTATCTCAGGCAATCCTCCCCCAGGGACTTACAGACTCTGCATCACCATTGGACCCAGACGGAGAGCCATGCCCCAACAGCACCGGGAAGACAACCGCGCAGCAAAGCGTCAGCCTGCACGCCTTACCTCGAAATTGGACACGAGCCTCATCGCCTATGCGTTGGCCGCAACTGCGGCGGGCGTGAGTGTTCTGGCCACCGCGGAGCCGGCTGAGGCCCGTATTCTTGCCAAGAGCGTGAACATCGAAATTCCCCTGAATGGCGGGGTCATCGAGTTCGACGTAAATCAGGATGGAGTTCCTGACTTCGGCCTTAGCGCGCGGATTTACGAGTTCGCCGGCGTTGCTCCGATGGGGAACTTCAGTTCGTCGCTGCGCGTCATTCCCGCACAGGCTGGCAACGCAGTCTGGGCGGTCAGCAGCCACAAAGACGGGTGCGCCGCAGCCGTGCGGGGAGGACTAAGCATCGATAATGCGCGTCCGTTCGAGCCTGAACCTCTCATTATGGTAGAGGCCGCCGGGAGTTATACGCGGGGACGCAGTAGCCATTGTCCCTGGCACGGAGCACATCCTCCTTACCTTGGATTGAAGTTCCTGATTGACGGTCAGATGCATTACGGTTGGGCCCGCGTGATGGTGGCCGAGCGCAGCGCCGTGCTCACGGGCTTCGCCTATGAAACCGTCGCCAATACGGCGATCACGGCAGGTAAGACAAAAGAGTCCAGCGACGCCGATATTCAGGCGATGGACAATTCACCTAGTCCGGCAGGACTGCAAACACTCGGCGGCTTAGCTTTGGGATCGTCGGAAATGGCTTGGAAGAGGCCGGAAGACGAACCCGGAGAATGAGACTCAGCGACTCTCGATTTCGAAAGCTGGGGCAGCGCAGCGATCCATTCGGATCCGTCGTCCCAGAGGCTGCGTATCAGGGCACGCCTTCAGGCGTGCCGCGTCGCGCGGCGCCTCATGCACCCGCCTTCAGGCGCTGCGGGGGCTAAAGCCTGTTCGTTTTTCGGCAAACAACGGCATCGCTGAAGCGATGCCCTGATACGAAGCTCTTTCCAGAAGTGTGACGGCAAGACACAGCTAGCGGGAACTTGGCAAAACCAGACCTATTCGGTCGAAGGAATCACTTCAAGCTGCACGTTCAGATTGCCGCCTTCTTCCACTTGCACAGGTTTACCAGCGTCTTCGTAAGCTTGCATAAAATCCGGATCGAAGTACATTCCTCGCTCAATCTCTTCCCAGGCGAATAATTTGTAGTCTCCCGGAGAGACGTTGGCAATTGTGAACCTGCCGCCAGAGTCACCCAGAGCCTGCCGATAAAAACGCGGCTGTGCCCGCCGCACCCCATCTGGGACCAGGACAACTGTTGCGCCGGTGACGGGCTGCTGATCTTTCGCAACCGTCCCGGTAATCCGCCCCGCGCCGGCGCTCAGCGTGAGTTCTACAGCCGCAGAGCGATTGTGTCCAACCTTCACGCCGGCTTCAACCGCGTCTCCCTCTCCGCTGGGCTTCAAATAATAGCCGCTCGGGAGTGGAACTAAATTGATGCGATAGGTTCCCTCAGGCACATCGTGAAACAGGAACGTCCCATCGGGGCGAACTGGAATGTTGGAAACGTCGGGCGCAAATCCGAGCGAAGCCAGGTCGTCCAGCGGGTCGAGCGCAACGGTTAACTTCGAAAGATCAGGATTGCTCTTGCCTTCGATGTGTACGTGGCCGCTTACACTGGCTCCGGGTCCGGTCGCGACTTCAACATCGTTCACATTGGTTTCCCCCACGTCCACCGGAACCCGTCCGCGCATTGCTTTCTCTCCGTCGCCATTTCCGAATTGTTCGGCAATCAGCGTGTACGATCCGGGGGGCACGCCGCGAATCTCGAAGTTGCCTTTGGCATCGGCGGTAGCCTGGCCGACAGGGAAGCTCATGCTTCCAGAGCCGCCGATTAAAGTCACCTGCGCACCCTTATCGGGCTGGGAGTTTGTATTAAGAACGCGTCCGCTCATTCGGACCGAGTGCTGGGAAACGAAGCTCAAGTCGATCCCGGTGGCCTCATCTCCGGGATGAAGTTCGATTGGCTGTGTGCGCGAAGGATCGGTGACGTTCGGATAAAAAATGGGGACATACACTTGACCACCGGGCCGCACTGCTTCGCCTCTGGGGTGAGTGGCGCGAATGTAATACTTTCCCGGCGCCAGGCCCCAGATGCGGTATTCGCCGCGATCGTTGGTAGTGGCCGTTCCTACGTCGCTCAACTGGCGCTTGTCATTCTGATAGACATATTTCATCGCCTGCACGCTCACGTTGGGAACAGGCTCATCCCCTTCGGTTGCAACCCGGCCGGCAATCACGCCCGATTGCACGAGACGAACAACAACATCGGCAGTTTGCTGTCCTTGTGTCACCGTCACGACACTGGAGCGCAACCCGGCGCTAAAACGCGGGTCTCGGCTCAGATAACCATTCTTCGATGCATTGAGGCGGTATCTGCCTGGCGCGACGGTGTCAAAAGAGAAATGTCCTTCGGCGTCTGAGACGGCGGACGCCGGCTCGCCACGATTTTCCCCAAACGGACGAAGCATGACTTCCGCTCCCTTGATCGGTTGTCCGCTTTTGGAGTCGACCACGCTGCCTTGTAGCGAACTTTTCGTCTGGGAGTCGCCGGCCGTCTGCGAATGCGCGGACGGGAGCGCAGTGAGTATTAGACAGAAAAGGAGAAAAGAAAATCTCATGAGAGGTCAGCTACCGTTGCGGATGTAAAGGATCTCCGAAAACATCACTCTATACTTTGCCGACGGGGATTTCCAATCCGGCGAAACTCGACATCCGCCTACGCAAAATCTTTCTCCTTGACTCGCCTCGATCCACGGCAGAGTATGTTTGGAAATTCCTGCGGTCGACCCAAGGAGCTATTATGAACGATTCTTCCCAGGGCCCACGTAGTGCGCAGCAGCTTTCCCAGTCGATTCTAAACAACGTCAACGCTTACGCTCTGGCCGCGGGCGCTGCGGGTGTGAGCCTGTTGGCGTTGGCTCAGCCTGCTGCCGCAGAGGTCGTTTTCACGCCAGCACACGGAAATATTCCGATCGACAAGTATATTTCGGTCGACCTTAACCACGACGGAACTCCAGACTTCAGGTTTTTTCTTTATACGTTCGCCTATCACTCCTTTCGAGGGAGTGTGAACGTGAGGGGTGGTGGCGGAGTCATCGCGGCGGCTGGCGGCTATGCAGCGCCACTCCCCGCCGGTGCCAGTATCGGGCCCGATCAGCAGTTTTTCAAAGGCACACTTCGGATGGCACAATCTCACGGAAAGGACATTTACTCATCCATATACTCCCGCACCGAGAAAGGACCGTGGGCGAATGTCCAAAACCGCTACCTCGGCGTAACGTTTCAGATGGACGGTGCCACGCACTATGGTTGGATTCGCCTTACGGTAGGTAGTGCGCGGAGGCCGTTGACTGCAACCATCACCGGTTACGCCTACGAAACAGTCGCTGGCCAGGGAATTCAAGCAGGGCAGACTGCCGAATCCGTAGTTGCGTTGCCTGCACCCGAACCGAAAGCGCAATCTTTGGGATCGCTCGCTTCGGGTTCTTTGGGACTGCAACTGTGGCGGCGGGAAGTCCCTTCCTATTTCGCCGAATAGCTGTTGTGAGCTTTTGCCAGATACCTTTTTGAAGGCAGGGTCAGCGCAATAAAGGGTCAGCGCAATAAATTGTGAATGCACCCGAGGAGACTTTATGAACAGTTCTTCCCAGGGGCCCGGCAGCAAGCAGCAACTCTCCGAGCGATTCACCGTCAACCTGAACGCCTACGCTCTGGCCGCGGGAGCGGCCGGAGTCAGCCTCCTGGCCATGATTCAGCCGGCGGAAGCAGATGTCGTCTATACGCCGGCCAATCAGTCTATACCGACGAACCAGTTCTTTTCCATCGATCTCAATCACGATGGTTCCCCGGATTTTCGTTTTCTCCAGGGTACGTTTCACTATCACAACTTCACTGAAAATCTGTCCGTTTGGCCACTCGGCAGGAATCGAATTGCACAATCGTCCAAGGGCTTTGCTGCGGCCTTGCCGATGGGCGCGCCGATCGGACCGCACCAAACGCTCGACAAAACCAACCGTCTTGCGATGGTGGAAACTCGCGGCTTTCAGTATGGGTCAACCTATACCGGCGTCTACACCCGCCACGTCTACGGACCGTGGGCTTATGCCCAGAATCGGTACTTAGGGGTAGGCTTCACAATTGATGGTACGGTTCACTATGGCTGGATTCGGATTTCGGTTGTTCTGCAAACCGAAAGATTCCAAGCGACCATCACTGGCTACGCCTATGAAACCGTCGCGAACCAGACCATCCATGCAGGTCAACTCACTGAGGAAGCGAGCCTGCCGCAGGGAAGCGCGCCCGTAGCTCAACGGTCATTGGGTATGCTCGCGCTCGGATCGCCGGGCCTTGATTTGTGGCGGCGCGAAGATTCTTCGCTTTCCGTGCAATAGTTGTCTCGAAATAAAAATGGCGTTCCGGTTTTCGCCGGAACGCCATTTGTTTTTCTCAGGGTGATTTATGCGCTTGCGGCTGCCGCTCTGGCCAGCCCAGGCCTGTGATCACCTTGTTCAGCTCGGCTGAAGTACAAGCGGTAGGAGTGATGGATCCCGTACATTACCGGAAAGACCACTAGTGCCGCTTGCCAGCCGAAACGATTGCTTACCAGGTTGAGCATCGAAGTCACCCCCGTACTCAGTACAAAGTAAGGGAATGACATTTGCGCAATGCTCATCCAGACCTTGCCCAGAGATAAAGACTCGCCTTGTGTCAGCTTAATGATGGCTGCCACCGGAACTGTCTGTCCGAGGAAGAAGGTAGCGGTGGTCGCAGCCAGCATCAGCGGCTGAGACGCCCAGCTTGCTTTTCCCCAGGCAGAACTAAAAACCAGGTTCGCCATGCTGGTTGCCAAGCCCATCATGCTTACGTTAAACAGCATTTGCTCCGGGCGAAACTTGCCATTACTCTTCGGCCAGCACTGAACCACCGTGGAGAGGCAGGCAATCAAGACTGCTTCCACCGCGCTGAGTGTCATAACCGCCATCAGCAGGAACGGAAGGTTGACCGACATGTTGCCTTCGATTCCCGGCAGCTTCACTTTCATTCGCGAAGTTGCCGCCGCCAGTGCAAGTACCGCCGGAGCGTAGAAGGGGTTTAGAGTGTGGCTGTGCATTGCTGCATATGTAATGCTTGCAATCGCTGCCAGGACAATCGCTCCGATGAATGTTTTAGTTTGCCGTGAGTTCATGATTTTTCTCCTTTCTGTGTTTACGTTATTCACGGCTACTGTTCATCGTCGCCCGCGTCCGAGAACGCTGCGTCTGCGTTACCTACTGACGACCCCCAGACCACGCTGGTGGCTGAAGTCGCCGTACCCAGGCTCGATCCCCATACCACGCTGAAAGCGCTGAGCAAGCTGTTGCTGTTCCAGGGCAACGAACTGCCCCAGACAACGGATGCGCCGCTCACTTCCGACGATCCCCATACGACTGAGGTTCCCCAAACCACCGAAGTTCCCCAGACCACCGAGTTGGTGGAAACCGAGGCGTTTCCATAAACGAGCGTAACTGCGCCGGTGAGCACGTTGTAGACTGCCGTCGGCGAAAGCGCCGCTCCGACTGTGGAAGGAGCAAGATCGTTATTGTTGATGGCGGTCTGGACGTTCAACAAGCCAGAGCCCACCGAGAAAAGATCGTATGTGCTGGTGAAGGTCTGCGAAAGGTGCGGCACGTAAGCGGAGGTTGCCGTCAGCCCCATCTTCGATGCCGTTTTCATCAGGCGAGCCTTCACTTGATCGGGCGTCAGCGAGCTGTGTTCTTGCAACAGGATCGCCACCGCGCCAACTACGGCTGGCGTCGCCATGCTGGTTCCGCTCAAGGTGAAGTAGTCGTTCTTGCCGTCGGTTCCAGTTACCTCTTCACTGGGGAATAGAGCTTCCAACGTCGCGCCCTTGGCCGAGAGTGAAACCACATCGTTGCCCGGCGCAACGAGATCCGGCTTCACCACGTGATCATAGGTCGTAGGTCCCTTCGAACTATAACTGGCCAAAGTCTGGGCCGAGGCCGAGGCGGAGCCATTGCTCTTGGTCGCACCCACCGTGAGGACGTAGGGGTCGTTGCCGGGTGCAGTGACGGTTCCAAAGCCATCGCTACCGTTGATGCTCAGCCGACCGTAGTTGCCGGCTGCCACAACGACCACGATCCCAGCCTTCCAGGCAGATTCAACTGCCTGGCAGAGAGGATCCTGCGCGTAGCCGACGGCGATTCCGCGACCGAGCGACAAATTGATGACGCGGATGTTATACGTGCTTTTGAGCGCGATCGCCTGCTGGATGGCCGCGATCACATTGCTGTCCGTGCCGACGCCGTTCAAATCCAATACTCGCAAGTCGATGAGACTGACGCCGGGAGCCACGCCTTCGTATTGTCCGCCCGAAAGGTAGCCGTTGCCGCCGATGATGCCAGCCACGTGCGTGCCGTGACCGTACAAGTCATACTTGGCGCCGCTGGAGTTCGTGTTCGTGGTTCCTGTGAAGTCCTGGTGATAGACCACGCGCGAAGTGGTCTCGCTGGAATTCCACAAATCGGGGTGGCTGTCGTTGATGCCGCTGTCGATCACCGCCACTCCGACGCCGGAACCGGTGTAGCCGGCGTTCCACGCCGAGCCTACGCCGGTAGCGCCGTTGGTTAGATCATCCGCCGCGCTCATAGGGTGGTCGATGTTTACCGAAGCGATCTCTGGATCCGCTTCGAGCAGCGGCAGCGCGCGCACAGGAACGGTGAAAGCCGCGCCCTTAATCATGTGCAGTTTTGAATGGAGAAGCCCGCCGCGGCTCTGCATCGTGGCATAGTGAGCCGCCGTGGGCACTTCTTTGTACTGGACGATGACTCGCACGGTCTCGTCCGCTGAGAACGCGCCCTGATGAGCTCGTTCCAGAGTTGGAGCCAAGTCAGTCGCAAACTTGCCGTGTTCAGAAACTTGCCCAAAGGCGGTTTGCGCGACCAGGAGCACGAGCAGCAGGCTCAATCGCTTTCCCCATGCCGCGCTATGACGCTGGCCTCGGCTGGGGTTGTTTGGTTTCAGTGTCCGCAACATAATTTTTTCACCCTTCCCTAGCACAAAATTGTGCTTCGAGTCGACTTAAAGAGTGCAAGGGAGGGGCCAACTTCGCACATATAAGTCATTGATTTCACAAAGACTATGGCGGAGGCCAAAGATCGGGTTTGAGCAACTCTGTCCTATGCGTGAGGGCATGGGCCAGTTTGTCCCGTAGAGATCGAAACGTGTTACTTCAGTTCGAGCTTGTGTTACCGGAGAATTCCATTCGACCTGCTTGGCGGGTAGAGAGCTACTGCGAGGCCGCCGCCCTCGCCGCGGTTCCCGCTTGTGCGTTCGGAAAGCGCGGCAAAGCGGCCATGAGCCTTTGCGTGTAGGGGTGCTGAGGGCACGTGAAGGTTTGTTCGGTTGTTCCGCATTCCACAATCTTGCCTTCATGAAGAATTGCAATGCGATCGCAAATGCCTGCTACAGAGGCCAAGTCGTGGGAGATGTAGAGAATGGCCATTCCGGTCGAGCGATTCAGTTCGCGAAACAGGGCGAGAATCTCGGACTGAGTGATTACGTCGAGCGCGCTGGTGGCTTCGTCGGCGATCAGGAGCGCGGGACGATGCATGATCGCCATGGCAATCAACACGCGCTGCGCCTGGCCAACACTCATCTGCGAAGGATATTTGCATTGAAATTCATCGTCGGACGGCAGCGACACGCTGCTTAGAGAGTTACGAATCGCACGCTCGCCTTCGGCTTTTGAGCCCTTTGAATGTGCGAGCCACGCTTCCTTGAGCTGGGTTCGAATCTTAAGGGCCGGATTTAGCGAAGAGAGCGGGCTCTGCAACACAAGCGACATCGCGCGTCCACGCAGGCTGCGCAATTCGCGCTCCGAAAGCTGCAGTAGATCGTGACCTTCGAAGTTGATTAAGCCTTCGGTTCGAACTTTCTTCTTATCGAGGAGGCCAAGAATCGCCATGGCCAGCGTGCTCTTGCCCGAGCCGCTTTGTCCGACAAGGCCCAGGACTTCTCCGCGCCTGATGTCGATCTCCACATCGCGCAGGACTTGCTTCCCCGAATACGCCGCCGAAAGTCGTATCGCGAGCAGAGTCGGGTTATGCGACGCAAAAGACATTGTGATGCGGGGGCCCTGGTCTGTTGGTGATCAAGCCGTGTGAATCCGTTTAAATCCGCGTGAAAGCACTTCGTCTATTGGCCCGCAACTGTAAGCCGCTCCGCATTCCAAAATGTTTGCGGCGACAAGATCACAGGAACAGCACCGTGCACACGCGTGGACACGGCAGATAACGAATTCTTATTGATCAGAAAAATAAACGGCTCCTGTTCGACCACGATTTCCTGCACGCGATCAAACGCTTCCTTGCGCTTCTTCGGATCGACCGAAGATGCCTGCACCCGCATGAGCCGGTCGACCTCCGCTTCCCATGCGGTTTCAGGCGTCTTCTGTTGCGGATTCCACTGATGATTCTCGGAGGAGCTCAACCATACATTCATCTCGCCGTTCGGATCGAGATCCACATTGGTCAGTCCGAGTATGATGGCCTCATAATCGAAGCTCTGCGTCATGCGTTCGATCAGGGAAGGGAAATCGAGCGTGACCACGTTCACATGAATGCCGATCTTCTGCAAGTCATCCTGGATCAGTACAGCCATGCGTTCACGAATCTTGCTACCGGCGTTAGTAATGATGGAGAAGACAACCGCATTGCCGCTTTTGTCCTTGAGCGTGCCGTTCTCCAGGCGGAAGCCTTCGCCCTGCAACATCTTCAATGCTGCGTTCGAGTCGTAGGCGGGCGGCGTGAGCTTGCTATTGAACCAGAATTTGTTCGCCGGCGAAAATGGTCCGGCAGCCGGCTGCGCGTGCCGGTGGAAGACGATGCGGCTTAAGTCTTCGCGGTTGATTGCATCGGAAATTGCCAGCCGGAAGTTGGTGGAGCGAAACCAGGCTTTCTTGGAGTCAGGAATCGGCGCCCTGGCGACTTCGTTAAACCATAGTTGCTCGCTATCGAGCGACGGTCCTGCATCGTGAGCCACCTGCGGGGAGGTTGCCGCGAGCTTGTCGAAATACTCGCTGTCGAGCGAGTTGATAAGGTCCAGTTCTCCACGCTTGAAGCGCAGCATTTCAACATCGCGATTCGGCTGAATGTCCAGCCGGATGGAATCGAGGTAAGGCAGCTTTCGTCCCTCCTCGTCCGTCTTCCAATAATTCGGGTTTTTCTTCAGCAGAACCGACGCGCCCGGTTTGTAGTCAGCCAGCATAAACGGCCCAAGCACCGCCAGTTCTCGCTTCGGCGAATGCTGCGAGAGGATAGCCACTTGATCAAAAAGTCGATCCAGTCCCGCAACCGGCGCCGGGAATGTGATTGAGATTTGAGTTGGAGAAACGATCTTGGTTTCCACGCTTCCGGTTCCCGAACGAAAAGCATCCCCGGTAGGCGAATGCAAGGCCGGGTCCATCAGCTGCTGCATCGTGTAGGCCACGTCTGTGGCGGAAAAAGGTGTTCCGTCGGAAAATGAAATTCCGCTGCGCAGCCGAAAGCTGATCTGACGTCCATCTTTCGAAACCTTCCACGCCAACGCCAATTCGGGCTCGAGCTCTTGCGTCTGGCGGTTGATGCGAACCAACGTTCCGCCGGTCAGATAACGAACCTGGACAGAGGCTTCGTCTTCCACCTTCAAGGGATCGAACGTCTTCGGCTCCATGCGCAGGCAAAACCTGAGTTCGCCGCCCGTTTGAGCCATGGCAAGCGTCGCCAGAAAGGCTATGCATATCGAGGCAACTGCTATCGCTTGCGCGCATGCTTTTTTCATTTTGTTCACTTCTTTATGCAACCGACTTTATGCAGTCATCTCTTCCTGCCTCGCCAGCAGAGACTGGAACGACATCACGACCAAAACTAAAAGCGCCAGAGGCACAAACTTCCACGGTTCTTCGCCGACGGAAACCAATCCTTCCAGTTCCTTCAGCAAACTTCCCCAGGAAGGCATGGGCTCGGCCACGCCAAGTCCGAGAATGCCCAGGTTCGCCTCACTCAAAATGAAAACCGGAATCGAAATCCAAAACTGGGCAAACAGCACTGGCTTCAAATTCGGCAAGACATGAATCCAGAACAAGCGTTGCCCGCTGACCCCGACGGCCCGCGCCTGCCGTACAAAATCAGCCGAGCGAAGCGAAGCCGCCGACGCGCAAAGTACGCGCGCGGCCGTTGTCCAACCCAGAAGTCCCAACAACAGAAAAGTCACCACCACCGAAAACAAAGGCGACACATTCAACGGCATTAGTGCGCGCGCAGTAATCAGTAGAAATAACCACGGCAGCGACAGAAATAAATCCGTCACCGCCATCGCCATCCTTGCCCAAGTCCCGCCTAAATAGCCTGCCAGGCCGCCGATCACAGCCGCCATCAGTGTGGAGAGCAGCGCAGCCGCCGGAGCCAGCAACAGCGAGATCCTGGTTCCGTACAACACTCGGGCAAACCGGTCACGCCCCAGTTCATCGGTTCCGAGCCAGTGTGCGCGAGAGGGAGGCTCGCTGATCGCTTCCCGATCCTGCCCTGCGTATCCCCGAGGAGCCAGCCAGCTCGCAGTCGCGGCAGCACAGAGCACGCCTGCCAACAGCGCAGACGCCAGCTTCTGCCAGAGATTCATGATTCCTGGCTCCGGAACACCTGACCGATTACATCTGCTCCGGAGTTTGCCAGCAAGGTTACTAGCGTCACTAGGATGGTGATGTTGACCAACAGCGGCAAATCACGCCCCAACGCGGCCTGCCAGGCGAGCTGTCCAACGCCGGGCAATCCACACAGAGCCTCCACGGGAATGGCCGCGCCGACGGCCATGCTCACCGAAACTCCGGCAAGCGCGAGCAACTGGGGCGCGATTCCTGGGATGGCATGCCACAAGAGAATGCGAGCTTCTCCCAATCCTTTGGCCCTGGCGGTCACGATGTGGGGCAATGAGTACGATCTCGTCAGAAGGTTTCGTGAATAGCGGTAGATGCGCGGGAAGACTATGAGCGCGATTGCCAGAGAGCCGGAGATATTCCAGAGCACCGAAAGCAACGCGAGAACCGCTGCGGGAAGGCAAAGCAGCGCGGCGCTCAACAGTGTGCTCGCAGCGTCGAAGATTGATGCTTTCAACCAAGCCGCGCTCAACGCCAAAGCCAGAGCTGCGACCCAAGCCATCGCTAGTCCAAGTGCCAGCAACCGCAGAGTTGTCGGTGCGCGGTCGCGCAGCAGCGTACGTACAGGCTGACCCAGGCTGAAAGACTTTCCCAGATCGCCGTGAGCAACCCGGTTCATATACGACAAATAAAACCGAAATATATTTTGATCTTGCTCCCGGGCAGCGCGCAGAGCCTGCACGCTCTGAGCGCTCAAATGCGGATCCAGTTCCCGCTCATCCACGTCGAACCCTGGCGCCAGACGCACCAGCACGGCCGAAAGCAGGCCTCCAAGCAAAACGGTTGCCGCCAGGGTTAGGACATGCCCGGCAATCTTCGCCTTCAGCATCCTGGCCTTCAGCAGCTTCGCCTTCAGCATCATTTCACCACTGCGCTTTTTGCCAGAGCGTCCTGGCGCAGAGCGGCCTCGTCGTGGTGAACCTGCTTGACCGTATACATTCGCCGGTCGGCCTCACTCAGTAGAGCCTCGACGTCATAGCCGTCCTCCGGGCAGAAAGAACTGCCCACGCTCAACGTGGTAATGTCGCAACCGCATACACGGCGGCCGGCATCCATGGCGGCTTGATTCAAGCGCTCTGCTTTCTCTAGAGCGGCTGCTGAAGAGAGGCCTGGAGTGGTGATGACGAATTCGTCGCCTCCCATCCGCGCCACATAGTCGTAGCCGCGGCAAGCCTCCTTTAATCGCATGCTGAATTCCCGTAACAGCTTGTCTCCCTCGATGTGGCCGTAGGAATCGTTGACCTTCTTCAGTCCGTCGATATCGCACACCATCACCGCCAGTGACGTTTTCATGCGGCGGCAACGCGCCACTTCCTGCGCCAGGTGCATGAACAAAGAACGGGCATTGGGTAACCCGGTCAGGTAATCGGTGGTGGCGGAGCTTTCCGCTTGCTGATACTTGAGAGCGTTCTCCACCGAGAGCGCCACTTTGGAAGCGACCGCCAGCAGTATTCGCAAGTCATCGGGAGTGAAGGCGTCAGGATTCGAGTGATACATGGACAGCACACCGACGACGCCGTTCAGTCCTTGCAAGGGAACGGCAAGCGCGGAAGTCATGGGCGCACTTTTGGGATCGAGCACATATCCCGGCTCCACTTGCGGATTCCCATTGAGAATTGGCTTGCTGGTTTCCGCCACCCAGCCGCACAGCCCCTGGCCCACTGGAATCTTCAGCGCAGAGAGGACCTTGAAGTTTTCTCCACTCACCAACTCCGGCAGCAGCCAGCCATTGCGGTTCACAAAAACCGCGATCGAGTCGTAGTGAATCAGCTTTCTCAGCCGCATGGACAGCACGGACAACGTTTCGCTCAAGCTCAGCGAATTGCCCAAATCCTGGCTGAGTTCGAACATGGCCTGCGCTTCCTGCCTCGCCGAGGCAATGGAGGAGAGGAAGTCCGACTCCGCCTGGCCGCTTTCGGCGTGCGTCTCGAATCCCGCGGCTGGAGCGTGACCACGCTCGACCCGAAGCTCTTTCGAAAATCCGGAAGGAACGAAACCCGCGTCCTTGGATTGCGCGACTCGCTCAAGTTCCACGTAGCGGCGTTCCAGCAGTTCGACCACCTGCGGATCGAACCATGTGCCCGATTTCTCCTTCACTGTGCTCATCGCCTGGTCCAGTGGGATCGCCGGACGATACTGCCGGTCGGAGGCGAGCGCGTCGAGGCAGTCCACGGCGGAGAGAATTCGGGCGCCAATAGGGATCTCTTCCTTCATCAGGCCCGCGGGATATCCCGACCCATCCCACCGCTCGTGATGCGAGCGCACGATCGGAGCTACGGGATAAGGGAATGCCACCCGGTCCAGAATCTCCGCGCCCACTAGCGGGTGAACTTTCATCTTTTCGAACTCTTCCGGCGTCAGCTTGCCCGGTTTGTTGATAATGTGCTCCGGAACAGCTAGCTTGCCGATATCGTGCAAAAGCGCGGCCGCGCGCAGGGCCTCGATCTCGTCGGCGGATAGGCCAAGCTCCTTGCCGATTTCCACCGCATAGGTCCGCACGCGCTGTAAGTGCGTGTGCGTTGTGTGATCTTTTGCCTCGATGGCCAGCGCCAACGCCTCGATAGTTCGCATGTTGAGGGAGGCGATTTCCTCCACGTGGCGCTTTTCGATTTCGACGCGATCTTTCTCGGCCTCGAGACGCGCCAGATAGAGCCGATAGGATCGGTAGACCCAATAAATCAGCGGTAGCACGAGCAGTGACGTCTGCCAGCCCGCGCGCCGGTTGATCACCTCGACCAGTCCCACCGCAGCCGCTCCCACCATGTAATAGGGAAATGACCAGAAGTAGCACTCCGACCATATCTTGCGGATCGACTTTTGCTCCGTGAACGATATGACGACGGAAATCGGAAGGGTGTTCGCCAGGAAGAAAACCAGCGCCGCCAACATGAGAACGACGGGCTTGGCTGCAACTCTGGTTCCGAGCCAGTAATAGCTGGTGTAGCACAATGCACTGGCGTTCGCCATCATGCCGAGCACATTGAAGACAACCTTTATGGGGTCCAACTTCTTGCGCGCTTGCCATACGCTTTGCACCAGCGTTGCAGTGCAGCCGATGACTAGTGTTTCCGGCAGGCTGAGCTCGACCGCACCGAGAAGGATGAACAGGAAGTTCACTGACATGGTGCCGTCTATGCCCGGCAGCTGAACTTTAAGTCCCGAGGCGAGGACGGCGATAGCGAGATAAGAAACAAACCGCGCCGGATCAGCCGATTGCCAGTGCAAGAGAGAAAAACATAAGATCAGCAGGCCAAACGAGGCGGTGATGGTGACAAATAGTTTCGTCTGAACCGACATAGCGTCGTTTACACAGTTGCAGGGGCAGACAGCAGACTGCGACCACGCAGGAAAACCCTCCCGCACTCTTCACATCCACAGCAGTTAAACAATCCTAGGTTCATTACGCAGCTTTCAGTAGCTTACTGTCGTAACTTTCCCGACCGAGACCCGGTGAGCTTTTCGGCGATGAGGCGTTTGTTACGCAGTAACGGATTACCTTGGTTACCTTCGGTGTCGGCATAGCTCCTGCCAAAACTAGGAGCTGTGTAAAGATCGAATCCAAACGCACAATGGCTACGTTGAACCTTAATCCGCAATCCCAAGGCACGGCCGCGCCCGGCAACGGCAAGACCCCGCGTTCCACGCCGATCCCTGTGTTATTGGCCGATCTCGAGGGAAAAGTCAGTGGTTGTAGCGCGGGAGCGCTGGCGCTTCTCGGCTGCTCTGCCGTGGAAATCCTCGGTCGAACCATTGCTTCCTTTCTGTCTTTCGCGAACGATTCAGATGCCTCGCAATGCCAGAAGGAGCTGCAGGCAGCGGTTCTGCGGGATGGGTCCTACGCCTCCCAATGCCAATATCAGACCAAGTCCGGCAAGCTTGGCGTTGCGGAGTTATCCGTCGCTCTGCTGCGGGACGGCCGATCCGTTCCCACGGCGATGGTCGCGATATTTCAGGTGGCTGCTGCCGCGGCGAGAACAATTCTGCCGCCGGACGGTAATTCAGAAGAAAATTCAGCCACAGTTCTCTCCCGCGACATTGACGGTGCGACCTTCGTGGTGTGCAGTCCATTGATGCATCGTTTCATGGGCATGGTCGATCGCGTGGCTGGACACACGGAAACCGTCCTGATCACCGGCGAAACCGGGACGGGAAAAGAGCTGGTTGCCCGCACGATTCACCAGTCTTCCAACCGCCGAGGCCGCCCCTGGGTCGACATCAACTGCGCCGCGCTGCCGGAAAACCTGGTCGAAAGCGAGTTGTTTGGCTACGAAAAAGGCGCCTTTACCGGAGCAGATGCTTCCAAGCCCGGCTTATTCGAACTGGCCGATCGCGGCACGCTTTTTCTCGACGAAATTGGAGAGCTGCAACTGCACACGCAAGTGAAGCTGCTGCGCGTGCTCGACGGTTACCCTTTCTATCGCCTCGGTGGACATCGCAAAATTAAAGCCGATGTCCGCATTGTGGCCGCCACCAATCAGGATTTGGAAGCGGCAGTGACCGCTGGGCGATTTCGAGAAGATCTTTTTCATCGCCTGGGCCAGTTCCAGCTGCGTGTGCCTCCGCTGCGGGAGCGGCCGGAAGACGTTGTAGCTCTCGCGGAACATTTTCTCGGGCTCAAAACTCGTGGCGCTACATTCATGCCCGGCGCGGTCACAGCATTGCTCTCTTATTCGTGGCCGGGCAACGTCCGCGAGCTACGGAACCTCGTAGCCAGAGTTGCTGTTCAATCGAACGGCTCCGAGATTCAAGCGTCGCAAATCTCCGCTGCGATGAGCGGCAGCCCTACCGCACTCCGCCAAACCGCTTCCATCCCGGTTGGCAACCTCGACAGCATGGAGGAGCAGATGATCATCCGCGCCCTGGAGCGCAGCGGAGGGCATCGCGGCCAGGCAGCCGATCAATTGGGAATCTCCCGCCGTACTCTTAGCCGCAAGCTCAAGGAGTACAACATTAGCGTTACGCCCCGTGATGATGCAGACTCATTGGGGACCATCAGCCTGGAGCAGCAGAAGTTCTTCCGCGCACGTATTCAGCTTGCCGTAACGCTGAAGAATCAGCGCGGGGAGGAAGTCGCCGTTGAGGGCGTAAACCTCAGCACGGGCGGAATGGGGTTAGACGGGCTAAAGGAACCGATGCGCTTTGCCGGGTTGCTCGATGTACGTTTCCCGCTCCCCGGTACTGAAACTGTCTTTCAGGCTAAAGCTCGAATTGTCTGGATGGGAGACGAAGGCCGGGTCGGCCTTCGTTTCGCGGTGATCGATCCCGCTCTGTTCGAGCAACTGCAGCACTGGACCAACAAGAAAATGAAAGACGAGGGCTGGGAACTGCCCGCCTAAATCCAAAGTCGGTTTGCGCCCGGACAACTCTAATGCACAGGCGCTGGCTGCGGCGCCGCTTGCGGCGCTTGCGTGGTCGGGCTGCCGAAATTCACCTTCGGAGCTTCCCGCGATCCGGCCGTAGCCTCAAAATATGCCTCGTTCGGCTTGAACCCTGCAATTCCTGCGAAAAAGCTGTTCGGAAACTGTTGCACGTAAGTGTTGTAATCGCGCAGCGTATCGTTGTACCGCTTCCGCTCGACCGCAATGCGGTTCTCCGTTCCCGCCAGCTCATCTTGCAAGCGCAGGAAATTCTCGTTGGACTTCAACTGAGGATAGTTTTCAACGATCAGCAGCAGTCTGCCCAGCGCCCCGTCGAGCTGTCCGTTCGCAGTGATTTTTTCCTGCGGAGAGCCTGCCGAAAGCAACGCCGACCGGGCCTTTGCGATGTCGCCGAACACGGTCTGCTCCTGCTGCGCATAGCCTTTCACGGTCTCCACCAGGTTCGGGATCAGATCGGCGCGCCGCTGCAGCACGATATCCACCTGCGACCACGAAGCCTTTACCGCTTCGTTCTTGCTGACCAGGGTGTTTTTCACGCTCACGTACTGGCCGAAGGTGAAGAGAACAACCAGCAGAATCACTGCGAGTACGACGATTACTGTAATTAGTCCTTTGCTCATGATTTTCTCCTTGCCAAAATCGACCAGAGCACTACGACGAAGCCGCGGCGCCTGAGTCCAGCATTCTATCAACAGCAGCGGTTACATGTTCCACAGCAGAGAGGTAGCGCGAAAAAACATCGGCTGCGTTCAGCTTTGCCGGCTTGATGTAGCGCTCGCGGACATCCAGAACATGTAAGAACCCTGAAGCATCGAACCCAAGTTTTGCAGCCAGCATTTTCACAGTCTCGCGCTTCGAGGCCGGCGGATCCTGCCCCAGTACCTTGAGCGCATGGCGGAAGAGTGTGACGAACGACGAGATGGATCGCGTCAGAACTTCCCATAGACGCGAGTCATTGCCCGAGGCCAGTAGCAAATGTCGCCTCAGCAAAGCCAGTTTTTCTCGAAGCTCATATTCGACCTGCACGCGTCGCAGGCTGGTCGGAATCTTAAGGCCGGATAAAACGTCTTCGCCGAAGAGAAGGCGATGATGTTGTTGCATATCGAGCAGCTCAATCGAGAAAACGTCGGCGGACCGCTCCACTTCCTCGCGAGTCATGAAAAGCGGAGGCGGCTGCTTCTGCTTGTCCCACCATTTCACCACCGGAGCCAGGGGTTGCAGCGCGGCGAACGAGCTATCGCGCAGTACGCAAAATAGATTCAAGTCCGAGTATTCCGCGTGGAAATCCCCCGCCGCCGCCGAACCAAACAGAATGATGCTTACTAAATTGTCCTTCGCCGCTTCGCGAATCTTGCTTACGAATTCTGTCGCCTTCGCATCCAGTTCAGGAGCCATAAGTCCTCGCTTCCTACCAACTGCTGCTTGCCCCGCCGCCGCCGGAACTGCCACCGCCAAATCCGCCAAATCCACCACCCCCGCCGAACCCGCCTCCGCCGCCTCCGAAGCCCCCTCGTCCGCCGCCGAAAATCCCCGAAAACAACATCCAGAAAAGGATCGAGCGCAGCGGGGTCACTAATACGATCAGCAGAATGACGCCGAGCAGAATAATGCCGCCCAGCGATATCCCTCCCTTGGGTTGCTCCTGGACGCGATAGGCCGGAGCCTCGGAGTTTGTCAACTGAACTCCCGCATCCTGCGCGATCACATTTGCAACCCGCACTGTGACCAGCAACAGCGCTTTACTGTAATCGCCACTCTGCATCAGCGGGATGGCTTCACGCTGAAAGCTGCCGACTTTTCCATCCGGCAGGATCGGCTCAAGCCCATAGCCAACCTCGATCCGGGCGCGATGGTCATTGACGGCGTAGAGGATCAGGACGCCGCGGTTCGAAGATTTGCCGCCCACGCCCCATTTCTGGAACAAGTCGTTTGCATAGCTCTCGACGTCGGAGCCGTCGAGCGACTTCACTGTCACGACAGCAATTTGCGCATGTGCTTTTTCGTCGATCTGCCGGCAGATGTCGTCCATCTGCGCGATTGTGCCCTGGTCCAGCACGCCGGCAAAATCGTTGACATAGTCCGATGGTTTAAGCTGCGCGACGGGTTCCGCGAAGGCCCCAGCCGTCAGAATGAGCCCGACAGCGAAACTCAACCATAGATTTTTTCGTGCGCGCATCGGAAGCAAAATTGTACAGGACACAAGGGAGGGGTGCCCAAGTCACGGGCACTTGTCGGTGACGGAGATCGTCACCAACCGAAACCGGCCGTGAGGCATCTCACCTTCCGATGAAACCGACGCACCCCCACCTCGCCCTTCTTGTGACGCTAGCCCTGGGTTTGGCCACCATCACAGCTTGCAGCAACAAAGACAATCCCGATGAAATCCGCCGGCAAACGGCGGAGGCCACAGAGACGATGCGGCGCGATACAAAGGCCGTGGTGGAAGGCGTGAAGGAAGGCATGGGCCGGGACAAACAGACCGTAAACATCAATAAGGCCTCGCGCGAAGATTTGCTGAGCCTGCCGGGTTTGAGTGATCGCGAGGCCGACCGCATCATTGCCGATCGGCCCTATGACGACTCGCACGATCTCGTCCGCCGTCATGTTATTTCGCAAGCGGAATACGACAAAATCCAGGACCGCATCGTTGCCGATCGCTGATCCCAATCGCTGCGTTGACCTGGATCGCTGGGACCTGACCCCTGCTCCTGCGATATGATTTGAAGGATGCCTTCTCAGAGCCCGCATCACCCATTTCAAACTGACGATCCGCGCCTCGAGCCAATCCACGCTAAAGTAATGGCCGGCGAGCGGCTGAACGCTGACGACGCTCTAGCGCTTTATCGGACCGGAGATGTGCTCGCCGTGGGCTGGATGGCCAACCACGTCCGCGAGCATCTTCATGGCGACAAGGCATATTTCAATGTCAATCGCCATATCAATCCCACGAATGTTTGCGTCGCCGCCTGCCGTCTCTGCGCCTTCGGGCGCAAGAAAGACACTCCCGGCGCCTATACCATGGCGCTCGACGAGGCTTTCGAAACCGCGGCCTCCGGATATTCCGAGGCTGTCACAGAGTTTCACATCGTCGGCGGCCTGCACCCCGATTTGCCGCTTCAGTATTTCCTCGACCTCTGCTCCGGCCTGAAGCAGCGCTTTCCGCAAGTGCATCTCAAAGCGTTCACCATGGTGGAAGTGGCGTATCTTGCAAAACGCGCCAAGCTTTCCATCCGCGAAACTTTGGAGCAATTGAAAGCTTCGGGAGTGGATTCGCTGCCCGGCGGCGGCGCGGAAATATTTGCCGACCGTATTCGCCACATCATCTGCGACCACAAGATCGATGGCGAGCAGTGGCTCGAAACCGCGAAGCTGGCGCACCAGATTGGACTGAAGTCGAACGCGACCATGCTCTATGGGCACGTGGAAAACGATGAGGATCGCGTCGATCATCTGCTCAAGCTGCGCGCGCTGCAGGATGAAACTGGCGGCTTTCAAACCTTCATCCCGCTCGCATTCCATCCAGATAACACTCCGCTGCAACATCTGCCGAAGACCACCGGGATGCTCGACATCAGGCAGATCTCGGTCAGCCGCCTCGTGCTAGACAATTTTCCGCATATAAAGAGCTACTGGCAGATGATGACCGCCAAGATCGCGCAAATATCGCTACGCTTCGGCGCTGACGATATGGATGGCACCGTGATCGAAGAAAAAATTTACCACGATGCCGGCGCGACTACCCCGCAAGGCATGCGCCGCGAGGAACTCGAGCGCTTGATCCGTGCCGCGGGAAGGGAGCCAGTTGAGCGGGATACGCTGTATCGGCCCGTGACGCGGACGGAGACGTCGGTTACGGTTGCGGTGTAGATCACGCGATCGCCCTGCGTTTGTTTGCTTGTACCCGCCGCCTTCCCACTATTGGTCGAGGAGTCGACCGGTTCGAGTTCGCCATGGCCTGCCGCAACAGCCAATTCACACGCGTCTGATAACCCTTCCCGTAGCCCTTCACCCAGTCGATAACATCTCCGTCAAGCCGCATCGTCACGGACCTTTTCGGCGGACGATAGAACTTTCCGATCTCGGCCTTGCTCCAGTCCAGCACCTCCGGCATATCGGAGAGATCAATGTCCTCATCTCTCATGGCTCGGATAGCGGTGACGTCTCGTTTTTGCTCTTTGCTGAGCTTTCTCATAAGGACGGAACTGCGGTCCTCCGGGCGTGTGACCAGTGGAAAGTCGTTTTACAGCTTCTCGAAAAATTCGCAGGCCGAACAGGAAATATAAATCCCGCCCGGAGTTCCGCGCTCACGGTCCTTCATGCGCTTGACGATACGAGTCGACTTGCCGCATTTGGGGCAATCGGTGCTCTTGCTGGTATCCATTACTTTCTTACGGTCCGCTGTTTTTGCAATCTTAGGGCCTACGGCCATGTTTCGTTTCTCCTGATGTCAATCGATTTTCTGCGCAGCACACCCTTAGTCTGCGGATAGGATGAATTTAAAACCGAGAACCGCAATAGAGATCTATTTGGAAGACTCGGCGGCTACGTCTCTGTTTATCGACTTCTATTTTACACGCCAGCGCACAACGGCGCTTCTGGGTGGGCTCCGGCATCTCTAAGGATCCCCAAAATTACCGGCATGCCGTTTGACCCCGCTCCCTCGCCCCTGCTACGTTCATATGTTTTGCTCATAGCGACGGAGGATCCCTCATGCCTGCCATCAAATTCCGCGGCGTCGACTTCATCCAGTTCGATTCACTGCTTACAGAAGAAGAGCTCTTGGTACGCGATACAACGCGGCAATTCATTGAAGACAATCTCATTCCCATCATCGAAGAGTGCAACCGCGCCGGCCGCTTCCCCCGCGAACTGGTCAAGCCCATGGCCGATCTCGGTTTCTTCGGCGCGTCGCTTAAAGGCTACGGGTGCGCAGGCATGGGCAACGTGGAGTATGGCCTGATGACGCAGGAGCTGGAGCGCGGCGACTCCGGCGTGCGCAGCTTTGTCAGCGTGCAGTCCGGACTATGTATGTACCCGATATACGAATTCGGCAGTGAAGAGCAGAAGCAAACCTGGTTGCCGCCGATGCAGAAGGGCGAAAAGCTGGGCTGCTTCGGTCTCACCGAGCCGGGCTTCGGCTCCAATCCCGGCGGCATGTTAACGCGCGCCCGAAAAATCGGCAACGAATACGTAATCAATGGCGAAAAGATGTGGATCACCTCGGGCAGCATCGCCGAGGTAGCGGTCATCTGGGCGAAAGTCGAAAACGAAAATAATAAAGTGCGCGGATTTCTGGTTGAAACCGATCGCCCCGGTTTCAGCGCCGATGATGTTCACGGCAAATGGTCGCTACGCGCCTCAGTTACATCGGGGCTTTCGCTCCAGGACGTCCACATACCCGAATCGAACCTCCTGCCAAAAAGCGATGGCCTGAAGTCGCCACTCATGTGCCTGAATCAGGCGCGCTACGGCATCGCCTGGGGTGCAATTGGCGCAGCCATGTCGTGCTACGACACGGCTTTGCAATATTCGCTGCTGCGCAAGCAATGGCGCGACCAGCCGATTGCCTCGCACCAGCTCGTGCAAGACAAGCTGACTTGGATGATCAGCGAGATCACGAAAGCGCAGTTGCTGGTATTGCAGGTTGGACGCCTAAAAGACGCAGGCAAAGCCGAACATCAACACATCTCCATGGCGAAGCGCAACAATGTCTGGATGGCCCTTGAATGCGCCCGCCTCGCGCGCGACATCCTCGGCGCCAACGGCGTTGCGGACGACTATCCCATCATGCGCCACATGATGAACCTGGAATCGGTGAAAACTTACGAAGGCACGCACGACGTGCATTCGCTGATCATCGGGCAGAGCGTGACGGGGATTGATGCGTTCTAGGGAATGATTTCATTTTGCAGCAATGCAGTAACCGAAAGTTATGGGTATAAAATTCCGGTTTTAGGCCAGCTTAGTTGGATCGACTGTTTCTGGATCGCCCAATGGTCTTGCTCAAAGCTCCCGGGTGAGGCTGTGATGGCCTCGTTTTCATCTCGCAGAAACCGTATAAACTTTGACGCCGAATACGGCTCATTAAGGGTCGGGATCATAACGGCATGCAATGACTCGGAGATCTTGACAAACACAATATATGCCCAAATGGGAGCTCGGTCTTCTTTGCAGAAGAGGAGCTGTCTATCCACGAGAGTGCCCTTCATGCTAGTTCTCGACGATTCGACAGGGCGAACCATTGCTGCGAATTCACGGAAGAACGAAAGCGCGTCCTGAAGAACCTCAGTCTTTTGCCTGCCGCGATTCCGTAAGAAGAACTCGCCGAGAACCTCTCGACCCACAAAATGGCCAGCAGCAGAAAGAGCATAACGATAGCCAAGCATTTCGAAAAGAGTCAGATGGGCGGCCTTGATCAGCGAAGCCGCAGTTGCGACGCGCACATCTTTGTCAATCGCGATTTGCCAGTTTTTTTCGACCGCCGCGAGCATGTCCTGCGGTGAGATTTTGAGACCGAGTTGCACCTCCGTCCCATCTCCGTCAAAAATCAGTGGAGTAAAGTTGTGGGGAACCGTATCTCTGGCAACAAAGAACTCAACCGGTTGACCGTCAACTAGAATTTTGGGCTCGAACTTCCTTGCGAGCTTCTTATCAGTGACGGTTTTGCCAAGGTTTCGATCTTCGTTATATTGGATGGCCCCGAAATCATCTTCAAACATCCGCCCGTAGAAACTGTCGACGTCCTTGCGCTGAACCGTCCAGGCCCGCGAGGAGTTAGGGAAGGCGAGATTGACAATGTGCGCTTTGCAGAGCTCTACGTCCTCATCGTTGAAGAGGACAGGGCAGCAGAAATGGGAAAATGAAGTGCCCCTTAGGTGCTTATAGTCCGATTTGAACCTTTCAAGTTTAGATCGCAACTTTGCGTGCATCTACTCCGCCGCATTCCTTGCCAACGCCTCCCGCAGTAGCATTTTGATATACGTCTGGTAGCCGACGCCTTTTTCCGTTGCCAACCGGCGCGCCGTCTCCAAATCTTCCGTTGAAATACGGAGTGTTACAGGCTGCGAAGGTTTCCTTCCTTGCAGAAGGCTGCCCAAAGTGAGCGGCTGCTTCTGCTTCATCCGCTGCCGAATGTCCGCCTCGATTTCAGGACGGTGAGCGTCCCACCACTCCGCTTCTTTAGCCTCGCTGGAAAACTTCGGAATGACCACCGGTTTCATTTTCGCTTTTGCCATTTTCGCTTTTGCCGCCTTCACTCTAGTCCCCACTCTTTAGCGTAAACGTCAGACATCTCTTTGCTTGCGGGCCAGCCTGTAATTGGCCTTATCGCCTCACCCCGGACTGCGAACACGATCTCCAAAATGCGACCGACGCGAGTCGCGCCAACAGCGAGCCATCGTTCCTCGTCGCCTTCCCTTTGATATTCCAGGAGTGTGTGATTTCCGGAGAAAACATCCTCCGCGTCGGGACGACTGATTCCGTGTTTCGCAAGATGCTTTAGGTTATGAACGTCCCAGTCGAACTCGAAGTCGAGACTCACTCAAAGAGCAGTGTACATTAAATGTACATACACTTGCACCGGTTTCGTACGTGGGTAGTTTTAAAGGGTATCTCAGAGGAAATCGAATCTGCACTTAAGGAGTTCGCCGCCGCACGCGGTCAGCAATCTTCTTAGTCGCTGCGTCGGCCCGGGCACGGTCCTCGGGTGTCATCTTATCGGCGCGTTGTTGATCTCAGCTGCTATGCGCTCGGCCAATTCCTCCAGCCGATCTTCCTTCGGGCGCTTTAGTTTGGCGACGGCCATCGAATTCCCTTGTCTGGCGGTGATTCTACCATCCCCATTGTCGCTTGCAGATTAGTATCATGCAAGATTGACTTTGGTAACCTCGCTCCAGCACAGGCCGCTAAGCTGTTTCCTGCCAGCCAGCGCCTAATCGCTCAGAACTCCGCTTTAGTTCGTTTTTCGTAACACGGCAAAAAGCATGGTCCACGGGCGGTTTCAAGCGATCGTGGAACGCCAGCCTCCCGTCCTCGGCGGATCGCTAGAGGTCGGGCCCTGGTATTTTCAGCCCATTACTGATGTTCGTTCCACATTCGTAACAGACCTCCCGCGTTGAAAGCATTCGCAGCTCCGTGAATTACCCTGTTTGCCCAACCGATGAACAGAGCCTTTTTCTCAAAGGCCTGAAAATTGTTGCGACTTCTCAACCAAAGGAGGGCTCAATGTCTCAAGCCACGGCGGACATCGTGGGAACAAAGGCCGCAAATTTCACCTTCACCATCAGTGCGGCCACTGTGACCAATGCCGCCTTCCTGCTAAATAATCAGCCGGGTGCAAGTCTGCCCCTTAGCGGTAACGAAGTCACCATTCAAAAACTCGCTGCAGGCGAGTCGTGGGTGCAATTGGATCTGGTTTGGGCTACGGGCGACCCAAACGCTGTGATCGATGTGGGCACAGTCACCTCCGGGACCGTCAATGCGGCAAACCCGAAACACACACTGGATCGCGGAAAGACACCAGGCTTCGTAGAACTCTTTGGAATCTGAGAATCCAATGAAAAAATGTGTCGCCATCATCTGCATCGCGCTGTCCGCGACTCCCGGAAGCGCATCTTCAACAGCCAGCGTGTGGACAGAGAAGGATCCGGAGGCATTCTGCCGGCACGATCCGCGTCAGGAAATAGTCGCGTATTGCGATGACCTGGCGCAATTGCAGACCGCCGTCAACGCGGCAAAAGCCGCTTCGGAAAATTTGACGTCAGCCAACTCCAACTTTGCCGATGCATTAAACAAGCTGGACATTACAAGTCCCAGGGGCGTCGACGGCATAATAACCGCGACAGCTGCGACTCTTGCTTTGAAGAGCGTGATCGCAAGCGTTCTGAAAGATGTTGGACAGAGCCGGCCGGATCAGCAACTGAGTCCCGGCGCCACGGCCAGCGGCACGACTTCGTTGGTTTCGACGGCCGGAAGTGCGGAACTGCTCTCCCTCGCCCTCGATACTGGAGCTGTGACGCAATCGGTTAACGGAACCACGGCCACGCTCAGCACAAACGCCGATCAGCTTTTCCGCCTTGTAACGGGAAGCGATCCGGACTGCACCGTCACCTGCAATAGTCTGGGATGGTTCGAAAACCGGGTACTCAACCCACTGAATATTTCCGCCAGCCTTGACTTGTCGCAGCAGGGCAGCACGACAACGGCAACCTCCGGCCAGGCGAGCGGCACCTCGCCTACGCAAGTCACGCAAGCGGCGATACCCACCGGAGCGGGCAAGCTCTCCGGCATCACAGCAAGATACGAAGCTTTGAACCGCTTCGATCCTCGAAGTGATAAATTCAAGAGCGCCTGGGCACAACAGGTGACTTCGCTTAAGAAACCAGTAGCTGCCATCACGGCCGACACTGATGCAGTAATGGCTGTTCTCTCAAGTCATGTTCCATTTTCCGATTCCGACGCCGACAAAACAGCTCTGGTCCGGGCGGCGCAGAGTAAGCTTGTGCGAGCCGCTGCCTCCGATGGAACCGGCAAGAACCTGGTGGCCTCCTTCGAGTCGTTCTGGCAGGAAGTGATAACCAGCGACATAATGAGCGACCCTAAATTCGCCTCGGCGGTTTCAAAAACGGCACAGGACAAGGCCATTTATCGCCAGGCATGGTTTAATGCCCTTGATCAGGCTGTCGGAAACCTGTTCACCTTCGAATACGACTACAACCATCCGTTAAACCAGCCCGAGACTCATGATCTCAAGTTGATCTTCGGCCACAATTTTCAGACCATGGGAATGCTTACCTTTAACGGCGCAGTATCGATCTACGGCTCAGTCCCGGCTGAAGCAAAGTATGGCAGTCTCCACTATGGCCAAATATCCTCAGAATATGACCGCACGATCACGGGAAAGGATAAGTCGGTCCAAACCCAGCTCAGTCTGGCCGGATATTGGCAATATCAGCCGAATCCGTCTGTTTTGAACATTCCCGCGGGCACAGTTGCGCCGGGAACAAGCATCCCCTTGCCGAACGGTACGCAGGAATTTGTGGGCACGGCGGGGTCGTTGTGGGTAACCCAAGCTAAGCTCACTATAAAAGGAAGTGGAGGAATCAACATCCCGATCGGCGTAAGCTGGTCGAATAAGACCGATTTACTTCAGGGCAACAAGGTAGGCGCGCAGGTAGGGATCAGCTACAACTTTTCGTCATTGGGCGGCCTTTTTACCGGAGGCGGACAATAAGTTTGATCGGACGTGGATGATATGCGTTAGGCCGTCGGCTTTTCCCTTGGCGGTTCGACCGCCGTAAACTCTGTCGCAAATCGCTCCGTATAGCCCTCCAGTAATCTAGGGATGCGTTGCGGGTCGCTCGACCGCAACACCAAGCCTGCGTGATGATGCTTCTTAATCTGCAGATAAACCTCCGGATCACCAAATCCCGAAATATCCGGCTCCTCCTGCCGTGCGAGGGAAAGAATCACTCCCGCATATTCGGTGCGCACTGACGGCAGGTGGTAGCTGCCATCGCCGCCTGCAATTTCAATCCGCGCCCACTCCCGCCACAAGTTGATTCCAGTAGCCGCTTCAACCATTTCGTTGATGTAGGCCCCACCCACGCGCGCCGCGCATTCGAGAAAATAAAATTCGCCGTCGGCCTGTGCCCGAATGAACTCGGCATGGGACACGCCCCGCAACAATCCCAATGCCGAAATCAGAGCGCAATTAATTTTGCGCAGGGCACTATCTTCTTCACCGCCGCGCGGCACCGTGAAAGACGTGAACACTCCGCCTCCGTGCGCCACGTTCATCGGCGGTTTGCCGTACTTGCTCACGTTCGCGAAAAGCAATTCGTTTTCGGAAACGACGGAATCCACGTGAAAAACGTCGCCCGGAACAAATTTCTCCAGCAGATAGCCGGACTGCTTGTCGCCAAGCTGATCCAGAATCGGCCAGAGTTCGTCCGCCGCATGAATTTTCCTGATTCCGATCGCCGAAGCTTCCTGCCGCGGCTTGAGTACCCACGGCCCCGCCACATGTTCAAGGTAATACCCAATATCGCCGTGGTTCACGACCGGCACGAAATCCGGGACGCGCACTCCCCGTTCGAGCGCGCGCATCCGCATGGCCAGCTTGTCGCGAAAATAGCGCATTGTGGTTAAGCCCATGCCCGGGACGCGCAGGTGTTCTCGCAGAGTCGAAGCAGTTTCCATGTCAAACTCGTCCAACGCTACGATGCGGTCGATCTTCCGCGAGCGTGCCAGGTGCGTCACCGCCTTCACGATGTCGTCGAGCGGCAAGTCGGCAGGAAGATAAAAGATGTCGTCGAGACTCTCGCGCGGCCAGTCGGCGTCCCGCAACTTTTCCGCCGTGAGCAAAAAGACTCGGCAGCCCTGGCGCCTGCACTCACGCATGAACTCCTGGCCTTTTTCGTAGGTCGTGATGCAGAGAAAAGTGAGTGCGGGCCGATCTGGCATGGCGTCTCCGGTTAGGTTTGAGAGGATATCACGCCTGTCCAAGCGGCGGAATCAGGTATTCCGGTTTGTTCTACCTCCTTTCATTCCCCCCTGCGATTGCGCTATAGTCTCAACCCGGCGTACTACCGTTCCTCAATTCGGAGGTCAAACATGGCTACCCAAACTCGCCCTGAAGGCAAGGCCCGCAGCTTCGGAGAGAACATTGAAAGCGACCTGGCATCGCGCTTCCTGCGCGTCGTGGAAGTGGCGGCCATCGCATCGGCCCGCACCATGGGCCAAGGAGAGCGCAAACTCTCCGACCACGTGGCAACCGAAGCCATGCGCCATAGCATGGACGCAATCCCCATGCGCGGCACCATCGTGATTGGCGAAGGCGAGCGCGATGAAGCGCCGATGCTATACATCGGCGAAAAAGTGGGCGCCGAATTCCCCGATGGCCGCGAAGTGCCGGAGGTCGATATCGCGGTTGATCCTTTGGAAGGAACGAACCTGTGCGCCACAGGAGCGCCGGGGTCCATCACTGTGCTTGCCGCATCCGAGCGGGGCGGCCTGCTCAACGCCCCGGACTGCTACATGGAAAAGATTGTGGTTGGGCCATCGTGTAAGAATGCCGTCGAACTCGATGCCCCGGTGGCGGACAATTTAAAAAACATTGCCAAACGGCTGGAGCGCGATGTGGAGGATCTTGTCGTTATCGTCCTCGACCGGCCGCGCCACGAAAAGCTGATTACCGATATCCGCAACGCTGGAGCGCGCATTCGCCTGATTGGCGACGGTGACCTTTCTGCCGGCATCGCAGCCGCTGTCATCGGCACAGGCGTACACGCTGTCATGGGGTCAGGCGGCGCGCCGGAGGGCGTGATTACAGCCGCTGCAATCCGATGTCTCAATGGATACATGCTGGGGCGTCTTGTCGTGAAACCCGAGCAGGAAGAACGTCTCGCTCGCATGGGTATCAAGGACAAGAACAGAATCTACGAAGCCCACGACCTGGCTCCCGGCAAGCAACTTATCTTCGCGGCTACCGGAGTCACGGATGGCGCGCTGCTAAAAGGTGTGCGCTTCTTTGGCGAAGGGACGCGAACTTCATCCGTCATACTGACGCAGCAGACCGGCAAAGTTCGCTTCATAGACAGCATTCATTTGGAGAAAGGGCCGGATGTGAAGGTGAGATTCGCTTAGGGCGATGACATTCTCGTTTCATACTTCATCTTTACAGGTTTAGTTTTAACCGACATGAGCTGAATTGGAGTGGGGAGTATGAGGCATCCAATCTATTCGTGCTCTCGCCTGCTGTGGATATGTGTCCTGCTGAGCGGCTTATCGACTGTCGGCCAAACCAGCGCTCCAGATGTTTCAATCGGCGGCAGCCTTTCCGCGAAGACCGTCGATCAGGATGAGTCTTTCCAATTCACCCTAACGGTCAAAAACAAGGCGGATGCGAGGGCCAATCCCAAGTCATCGTTGCAGGATGTAACTCTACAGGGCATTCCGGCTGGATATTCGATCGACACCGAAAAGCCGATTTGCGTGCTGCCACTGGTGCCTCCGCGAACCGACTCCTGCGACACAGGGGCTAATTTCGAAGCGAATCACCGCGTTCTGATCGAGACTCTCCTTCCCGGCCAGAGCATCACAGTCCAGGGATATTTGAAGCCGAATACCGACTCGGCGCACAAGCCAGCGCTACTAACCGTAGTTGTCGCTTGGATTGGGGCAGAGACCGGACTGCGTTCTTCGCAATCGGCGAGCCTCGGGGAAAATCAGGTACGGGAGACGTCGCAGAGGATTCTAGGCTGGATCAGCGACGTATTTAAGCTGCTTGCGATACCGGCCATACTGGCATTAATCGGATGGTGGCTGAACGATCAAAACAGAAAGCGGGACAATGCGTTCGCGAAAGCCAGCCGTGATCGTGATGAAGCATTCGCCGATACAAATCGGGATCGCGATGAGAAATTTGCGGTTTCACAATTAGAGCGGCAGACTGCGCAGCATGAACACGAACAGGAGCAAGCCCTGCGCTCCGAAACGTGGAAGCAAATGCTTCCTTTAAGCCACAATTACGCCGCAAAATTCTACCTTCCTCTCTCCCTGGCCGCGCAGAAGTTTGCCGCAGAGCTTGAGTATCCGATAGCAAAACCCAAGCTGGCATTTTTTTATCTCTTGCTGTGTGGAAAGAAAATGATCGCCACGCGCAACGAAATCGGAGGATTTTATTTTAAGGATTTGCGCGGCGAGCGGTTGGCTGCGAAGTGCTGGGAGATTCAGCGCCTGGCCTGCATGGGAAAGGAGGACGATAACTTCTACAAAGCAGTGATCGAGGCTATCCAGACGCTCGACGACATTGACAGCTTCGAGGCATTCGAAAACAAATTCATGGACACATCCGTTCAGCCTCACGCATTTGTGGACGATTCTATTCTGAATGCCTGGGGATTTTTCAATGCGTGGGCAAAAAATTCCGACAAAGTAGGAAGGACGGCTCAATACCTGAAGTGCTTCTATGCAGTTCTGGATTACGAGTCGAATCGACCGTATGAGTACTGGTACAACGCAAAAGATAGCCCTGCAAGGCTGGAGATTACGGCTGAGACTCAGGAACTATTGGCCGATGTCTTGGCTGGCGCCAAATACACGCCGGAGCAGATCGAGGGCTACTTCCACGCCGTTGTACGGCCGCAGAATTAACTGAGGAGTGTGGGAATCTTCGTCGCAGGAATTTTGGTTGCCGGAATCTTGGTCGCCATCATGATTTTCTCCTCCTGTATTATCTCACCCTCAGGGGTCCCCGGCAAGCTCGTAAAGTGCAGCCATGGACCGAAGCGCTACACAACATTGGATGCGAAAACCCCGCTCTTCGACTCCATCCTAACAGCTGCCGAGTCTGTCCGGTGTGCACATCGGTGAGGTACGGCATGACGAAGGTCTATGCCTGTAAACACTTTTGGCACATGATCTTACCGGGATAGTCTGGAATGTTAGCCTATG
>Ga0116125_1000095_pt1 | contig 35023 bp, 34 predicted proteins | sample June2015DPH_16_1_2_FD_89729 | JGI IMG/M metagenome (GOLD analysis project Ga0116125, IMG submission 89729) | Peatland microbial communities from SPRUCE experiment site at the Marcell Experimental Forest, Minnesota, USA - June2015DPH_16_10 | ecosystem: Environmental > Terrestrial > Soil >...
AGTCTGTTTCGCTGACTTCAGTCTTCATTGGTTCAAATTGAGCAGAAGCCAGTTCTGTGCCTTCCACGCAAATATTCACACTCCAGCCGGGGTTGTCGATGGTTTCTGTTGTCGATGGTTTCTATGGTGATGCCGGGACCGTGCTCCCACTGACCATCACATTGCGCCGAATACCATTGCTGTAGCCAATTCAATTCGTCGGTCATGTGGCCACATTGTGCGGCATGTTCCACTCGAAGCACAATCTGATATTGCGGTGGTTGTCGAAATCAGGTTTACACTGACAAACCCATTCAAACGAACCACTGCCCGGCTGCCCGCAGGGAAATCCCTCGAAAAGTGTGCTTTTCGTTACTGAGAAGCAACCGACCTCGATTGGCATCGAATGGAGCGAAGCAGTTCCCGGGTGGGAGTTTCACCCGCTGAAGTCCAGCGCCTTTCACGGCGCACTATTACGTCAACCAGACCATCATTCCAAAACGAGTTAGTATTTTTTAGCGGATGTACCGGGCGGTTCGCTTTCGTGAACTATGGAGACTCCTCCATCAGATCGGCCAGCGCGACGCTCCCCAGCGTTTTGGGCGATTGTCGTTGTAGTGGTCCTTTTGAATATCTGGTACGACTATCGCCATCCGCTTGGCATCATCTTCGATGTCTTCATTTGTATTGGTTCTACTCGCACAGGAACTCCGCAGGTCGAAATAGTCGAACCAAACGGTCCGGGGGATTCGAGTCGCTGGCCAAGTGCATCCGCTGCGTCCACAACGGGCAGATCTGGGCGAACAACGCGCAAATCGAGTTTCTACTCGGCGCTCTTTCCAACTTCAGGCCGAGACTGACCAAGAGCAACGCAGCCGATTTGCTCACCCGGCGAGCGCGCCAGGTGACTCGGCTGGTGGCAGAGGGCATGAAAAATCGCGACATCGCCGAGGCACTCCACGTCACCGAACATACCGTCAGCAACTATCGGTATCGGATTTTCGAGAAGCTTGAGGTTTCCAGCCGCGTCCAACTCATACTTCATGCTATGAACGAGAAGAAATCTGCTCACAGCGCCTGAGGGCTAAGTCAAAAGGGGCGAACCATCTTTTTGAACGTAAGCCGCCGCCATTGATCATTCATCTCTTCCATCGGAGCTGGTTACTCGTGTAATGCTGCGGGCAAATTGGAATATGTCTACAGTGTGAAGCATGGCACCCGTAGCAGACAGAATTGTCGTTGTTTTCATTCTGGGGGGACTCGCCGCGTGGGTAGCTTGGGGGTGGCGCAGTTGGACGCGGCGGCGCCCAGAACAGTTGACCGTGGGCATGAAATGTTCCTATGCTGGATTCGTTCTAGCCTCAGTCTCTGCCGCACTGGAAATCGGTTCAGGGACCTACGCGCAGTTCAGAAGCTTTCCCTTTGGAGACCCTGTTCTTCTTCGAATCTATAGGTGGGGGTTCCTCTTGGCATGCTTGGGCTTAGTGGCCGGACTCTTCGGAATGGGCAAGAAAACACCACTTCGATGGAAAGCGCCAGCCCTTTCGACCGTTCTGTTACTGCTATGGATGGGGCAAGTGATGGGTGAGTGACGTTATCGTCGAGCCACTGCGTTCGTTCACCCTCCACAACTCTCGGAAACAGGGCCTTTACGTTCAAATTTCGAGTTCTTTCGATCTGATGAGTTTGAAGTTGATTGGAAGATGAGCGCAATGGCGCTTTTTTGCCAATCAACTGGCTAGGGATTCGAATCGAAGTCGCCATGAGACTTAATGCTGCCTGCTTTCACTCCAGTCGTCTGCCGTTTGTTGTCTGCCCTCATCGCTGCTTCATTCGGTAAAGGTGCTCAAGCTCAGAGCATCCAGATAAAACTTGTCAATGGCCGAAATGGCCGCCCCCTAGCAGGTACGCACGTAAACGTATGGGTGGGGAAAGATCGCAAATGGGCAATCGTAATTCCAACTGATAAAGACGGCGTTGCGTCTCTGGTCCTCACTGACAAGGAAGGCGAAGTAAATTTCCACGTGTCCCTTCGGTGTGATCGTTGCGGTGAGGAGTTCATCGTCTTTCACGACCTCGAACGTGTGGACGGGCAACCGTTGGACGCCAAGTGCTTTATCACAAATCTCTAACGTGAACGGTTCGGCACAAATCTCTAACGTAAGGCGCTGACCTTTGTGGGCGTCGAGCCTGCGTCCTCAAAAGAAAATGCGATCGCCACATTGGGATGTTCTTTTCCGCCGATCTCCACGTATGGATAGACAAAATAGTTTAGCGGGGGGCCCGCTTGAGCGGGGGCGAGTTTGAGATCCCGTCCTTGCGTGAACTGCACTCGGTTCACGTCGTGTGCGCCAAAAAAATAATCGTGTTTCTCCTGGTGCTTCCACGCCTCCGAAATATCGACCGGCACCCATCCCACTGAATCAAGATAAAACTCGGCCCAGCAGTGGTACCCGGGAATCTCGGCGGAATGCTTGTCGGCCGGGAGCGGGAAGCCTATCTGAAAGCGCGCTGGAATCCTCTCCGCGCGCGCCATCGAGATAAACACAGAGTGGAAATCCGTGCAGTTGCCGTGCTTCGCATCGCAGGCCCAGAGCGTGTCACCGTGTCCCCAGCCAGTGCCGCTCTTGTCATACTTCATCGTGCGAAAAACGTAGTCGTAGATGTCCTTCGCCTTTTCAAGGGGGGTGGTTGCGCCTTTTGTTTCCTGTTCGGCTAGTTGCGCAGGAACGCCGGTGACCGGCACTAAGTGATCCGGTTCCAGAAACCGCGCCAACTCGACGCGAGGCACCTTCGCGGACGGCGCAACACCCACTGGCTTCCCGTTGACCAGCACGACGTGCTCTTTTCGAACAACGTCATAGTCCACCGAAAACTTGTACTCGTCCCGATCGGGCTTCGTGGCTTCTGCGTATAGCACCTCGTTCCCGTATTTCGGCTGCCGAACCTGCTTCAGCGGTAGGTCTCCACTCTTCGAAGTAACTTTCACTTCCTGGAAGGCATCGGAGTGGGCCAGAGGAATCCAGACACGCAAGCGCTCGCCGGGGCTGACATTCTTCACCGTGAATGCGTAATGAAAGGTGAAATGGCGTTCGTTCTGAGCAAGAGCCGGCAGAGACGAGAATAGGAGGAGCAGAGAGAGCAGACGTCGGCCCATCATGACCTTCCTTTCGACGATGATCGCGTTTGTTTAAGCGCTCTGTGACCGGCAACGGCCAGCGCCTGTCCCAGGCGGGGCTGTCGTGAGCGAAACCGCAGCCGCGCGGTGGCGGTGTGCTTCTCATGGTTCGAAGCCCACGTTCGCAGTCTGCAGGTTGCGGCAGCGTCCTGTCAAATCCCGCTCTCGATTGCAAAAGCCGCGCGCCAAAAAGCGCTACCGACAACGTTGACATCCACTGGCAGGAACAGGCGGGAACCGTTTAAAATACCAGTTCCTTTCTGTTCCCTACCGCAAACTGGCGGCATCTATTGGGTTCGAGGTTCATAACGATGGCGAACACGGCTCCGACGCAAAATTCAACCGGACCATCGCCCGCGGCAAATGGGCTGGCAATCGTTCGGGTCACGATCGGCGCAATGCTGGTGTGGGTCTTCTTCGAGAATCTGGGGAAGGGTCTCTACACGCCAGCGGGCTACGCAGGCCTGATCAACTACTACATCAAGGCGAGTCACTCGCCGGCCGCGTGGAAGGCAGTGATGGGTTTGGCGGCGAGCCACGCCGCAATGGCCGCTCCGCTGCAGGCCGTGACGGAGATCGGTCTCGGAATCCTGCTGGTCGTCGGTCTGCTGACGCGCCCTGCCGCCTTTGTGGCTTTTCTATACTTGGGCAGCCTTTGGGTCTCGGAATGGGGCACATCGTGGATCTGGGAACTGCTGGTTTCAGTGCTCGCATCGCTTGCGCTTGTGGTGGGGAGGGCCGGTCGCGCGTGGGGTGTCGACGCCTTGCTGGCGCGGCGTTGGCCATCCTCCCCATGGTGGTGAGTTGAGCCAAGGTCAAGTGCGAGTGTCGGTTGTCATTCCTACACATAACGAAGCGCAGTCCATCGGCCGCGTCTTAGCGGATCTGCCCGCGCACATGGTTACGGAGGTCTTAGTCGTAGACAGCAATTCGACTGACGGGACTCCCGAAATCGCCTCAAAGATGGGAGCCCGGATTCTAAGCGAACCTCGCCGCGGATACGGGCGCGCCTGCTTGACCGGACTGGCCGAAGCAAGCAGCCCTGACATTGTGGTGTTCCTCGACGGCGATTACAGCGATCGGCCGGCGGAGCTGCCGCTTCTCCTCGCTCCAATCCTTGCCGGAAGCGCGGATATCACGCTCGGTTCGCGCCTTCAGGAACCGCGTTTTGCGGGTCAGTTGCCTTGGCATCAGATGTTTGGGAATCGCCTCGCCGCTGGCCTAATCAGGATTCTGTATCGACTGGACATCAGTGATCTCGGTCCGTTTCGCGCGGGCCGCGCAGATGTGCTACGCGCGCTCGCGCTCGAAGAAACCACATATGGCTGGGCGGTTGAAATGATCCTCAAGGGTACGCTGGCGGGCTTCCGCGTCGTTGAGGTGCCGGTGAGCTACCATCCGCGCATCGGCAAATCCAAGATTAGCGGCACGCTGCGAGGCACGGTCGGAGCCGCGTGGTTCATCCTCTCGCTGATAGTGCGCTATTATTTTCGGCATCGAAGAGCCAGAAATCCGCGGCCAGCGTAAATGTTGGCTCCGCGCTCCCCTATGGAATTCTCCGGCAAAAATACCGCACGTTCGTCGAACGGCAGACGAACACTGGTCGTCATGGCAAAAGCACCCCAGCCGGGGATGGTCAAGACTCGTTTATCTCCGAGCCTTCCCGTTGAGGCGGTCACCGAACTCTATCGCTGCCTTTTGAACGACACCATCGCGCTGGCGCAGTCGTTGGAAATGGTGGACGTCGCCATTATGTGCCCGGCTTCCGATGTCGAAGAACTGACGAAGCTGGCGCCAAGTGTGTCGGGCGTATTCGGCCAGAAAGGTCAAGGCCTTGCGGCAGGCCTCAACTCGGCATTTGCGCTCTTTGCAGCCATGGGCCACCAACGCGTCGTTGCCTTCAACAGCGACAGTCCGCATCTGCCGGCGTCGATTCTGGAAAACGCGTTCGAGGCGCTCGCCGGCCATGACGTGGTTGTGGGACCGACGCACGATGGCGGTTATTACCTCGTAGGGGCGAAGGCTTCTCACCCTGGGCTTTTCGACGGCGACAGCATGGGAACCAAGAGCGCGCTTGAGGCTTTCTTGGCGCGCTCTCGCGGGCTCCAGCTCTCCGTCGGCTTCACCGATCCCTTCTACGACATCGACGTGGCTGTCGACTTGACCCGGCTCGCCGCGGAACTGGAACTTGCTCCCGCTCGGGCGCCGCGAACGGCGCTCTGGTTGAAACTGTGGGCGCCGGCGGTGGCACAGTTGCGGACGGGCACGGTGGGCCCGTGAAGCTCACGCCCGCCGGCAGATTGTACGGGCTCGGCGCCATCTTACTTGTGGCGCTTACCATCTGCTCACGCAACTTCAGCCGGGTGGGTGGACCGTCCTTCATGCTTCCGCTGGGGGTCGCCGGCATTGCGTATCTCCTTGCCGTTCGCGAGCTCTTCGCGACTCCAAAATTTCCGCGCCGGGCGATCGTGATCGGGCTGGTGTTGGCTGGCCTGTGGCGTATTCCGTTTCTTCTGTCATCGCCGGGGCCTGATGATGACATTCATCGATACCTTTGGGATGGCCGCGTCCAGCGGCTCGGGTACAACCCTTATCTCGTAGTTCCGAGCGACCCGGCGGTCCGTGAGTTACATACTCCGGAAACCCGCACGCTGAACCATCCGGATTTACCGAGCCCATATCCACCGGGCGCGCAGATGTTTTTCCGCGCCATCACCGCGATTCATGAGTCTCTTTTTTCGCTGAAAGTGGCGTTTGTACTTTGCGATTTGGCGATTATTCTCGTTTTGCTCGAGAGCTTGCGTAGCCGCGGGCAAGGAGCGCACTGGGTGCTGGCCTATGCCTGGCATCCACTGCTGGCAACCGACGTGGCAGGCAGCGGTCACATCGATATTGTCGGCGCGTTGCTGCTGTTGGTTTCCGCCGCCGCGCTCGGGCGGCGATGGCGTGCGCTTGCGGCCGTCGCATTTGGGCTGGCTGTGGCGGTGAAGTTTCTCCCGATCGTACTCCTGCCGCTTTACTGGAAACGTGTTCGTATCCGCGACAGCATATTAGCGGCCGCCGTCTTTGGACTCCTCTATGTGCCGTTCTTAAACCATGGACGAATTCCCATCGGTTCACTCGGAACTTACGTGCGGAGTTTCCGCTTCAATGATCCGGTGTTCGCCGCGCTCGAGCGAGTTGCCGCTCCCCAGTTTGCAGTTGGGCTGGCCGTGGTTGCGGGATTTCTGGTCGCGCTCTGGCTGAGAAGCAAGGCCACCGAGTGGTCGCCCGATACCTTCGCGTGGCCGATGGCAGCATCGCTTCTCTGTGCCCCGGTCGTCTACCCGTGGTACCTTCTCTGGCTCCTGCCTTTTGTCCGCTCGGCTGCGACGGTCCCGATCATCATCTGGACGGTCAGCATCATTCCTACTTACTATGTCTGGCATTTGCGCACGCTTGATCGTCCGTGGCTGGTTCCTGGCTGGATTATGGTTGTTGAATATGGATCCGTCGCAACCGCCGCCGCGATTCTCGAATTTCGCCGATTGCGACGACGGTCGGCGCCACGATCCTCAATTGAATCGATGCCCACTCGTTGGCCAAACCCCTGAGAACCCAACCCGTTGTATAATCCGCGGCAAGCGCTGTGAATGCCTGGGACGGGCGAAGAGTAGCTGTGCACAGCGACTCAAGTATCCAAAAGCTTGGCAGGGTCATCCAACACGGCATCCGTTCAATTCACCCGAGGAGCAAACTCTATGAGAAATGCCCGCCGATTAGCCATCATGGGTCTTCTGTTTTGCGGAGTGCTGGCCCTGGTTCCAAACTCCTGGGCGCAACAGCGCGCTCCAATTCTCGAAAAGATTGCCAAAACGTACGGAGTCGATTCTTGGGATCAAATTCAGGCCATCCGCTACACCTGGAACGGGGAAATTACCGGACTTTTCAAAGCCGCTCACAAGTGGGAGTGGGAGCCGAAGACCGGCAAGGTCTCCTACGAGGGGACAGATAAAGACGGTAAGCCGGTGAAGGTTACTTATATGCGCTCTGAGTTAAGCAGCCAGCCGGACAATGTGAAGACCGCAGTTGAGCCGGCGTTCGTCAACGATAACTACTGGCTTCTGTTTCCCTTCCATGCCGACTGGGACACTAGCGCCAACGTCACCGATGAGGGTTTGAAAAAACTCCCGGCGAGCGCCGGCTCGGCCGAGCATGTCGTGGTGAAATATCCCGCGGAACTCGGCGGTTACACGCCCGGCGACACTTGGGAGCTCTACGTCGGCAAAGACGACCGCGTCGAGTATTTGGTCTTCCACCACGGCGGGGACAAAAAGCCGAGCCAAGTCAACGCATCGTGGGTAGGCTACAAAAAGGCCGGTCCTCTGCTGTTCTCAACCGAGCACCGCGGCGACGCCGATGGCAAGCCTCTGCACATCTTTATTACGAATGTGGCCGTGAAGTTGACGGGATCGGAGACCTGGATGGACGCAAAGTAAGCGTCGAGGCTTATCGGGCGATTACGACCGTAGTGCAGCAACTGCTCAGCTTCGGCAGATCGCGGGTGGCGGCCATACGAGTCTCGAGCTTCGGCCGTTCTCCGCGAATGATCGGGCAGTAATCGTCAGGCTCCATCAGAGCACCCTGCAAGCGTCGTCGTCCGGCACAGCCGCCGTGGCATGCGTCACGGAACTCGCAAGGTTGGCACGCGTTGGGCAGCGTGCGGGCCTGACTGAAGGGCGCGGAGTCTAGAATCTCGACTCCCGCCGAAATCAAATTCGCCAGCGGCTCGCCCGATCCCGGCCAGTACACACAGGGCTGCGTGGTAGCGCGCGGAGTGACCCTCACGGTGCTCACGCCACACCCTCCCCGGAGTGGTGGCGAGCCCGCCATCGCGCGCACCAGCGGCTCACCAATGGCGATCACATCGGTCTCCGCAAAGAGGCGCCGGAACCCCTCCCAGTATTCTTCGTAAGAGAGTGCATAGAGGTCGGATCGCACCGCCTGATACACATTCACTCGCAAAGGCGCGTCGAGGCATTTCGCCACTCGAGCCACCTCCGCCAGACGCAAGTAGTTCGCTTTCATCATGACCGCGATGATGGTGACCGGCACGCCGAGCCTCACGCAGCGTTCTGCTTGATGGTGGATCAGCTCCCAATTGCCGTTTCCGCGTTGCGCATCTTGTTCGCCTTGGGTCGGGTAATCGAGAGAAAATTCAACGTCGTGAAAAGCGAGCAGCTCTTTGTCCTCCAAAACTGCGACGCTGTGGCCGTTGGAAGTGATCGTGAGTTTGATGGGTTGCGTTCGCAGGTAACCCAAGATGGCTTTGAACTCTGGATGCATGCCGTTCTCGCCGGTACCGAGATTCACCGAACGGATCGGCAGTCGTTCCATGACCGATTTCACTTGATCCAGGGAGAGGCGATCGGTGCGGGCTGGATCCCGGTAACAAAAGGCGCATGAAAGGTTGCACTCGTTGGTGAGCCCAAGCCCGAGCGAAATACCGGCGTCAGGCGTCTTCGCGCCGGTTGTGGAGGATGAAGATTCCGCTCGCACGTCGTTCACTCGCGCTCCTCTTTCACCGGATTTGGTCGGCGAGCCAAGCATTGCCGATAGCGCGCGACTGTGGCAAACTCTGGCCGCATACCCAGCTTACGTTCCAGTTCGAGAATCCGCTGATACTCGGCGTCGCGAGATACCGCCGGCGGCAAATAATCCGCAAGCACGCGCACACCCCGCTCCACAATTAATGCGAGCGATGCCGCTTTCAGCATACGTTGCATGGAGTCGTTACGGAAGAGTCGCACTCTCCCTCCGTAGAGGGATTCTTCTCCCCACTCCGCCATAAGACCATTTTCCGCCTCCTCCAAATCGCCCGCTTGGATTGCGGCTTTCAATACCTCCCCTGCCTGGGTTCGCACCAGCACTGAGACGATCGCGGATGAACCTCGCAACGCGCGGGCCGCATCACGCAACACAGCTCCCGGGTCATCGACATATTCCAGGATGTTATGGCAGAGAATTACATCGAACGAACCCGCGGGAAACAAGCTAGCAAGCTGTGCTGCCTCACCGTGTTTCACCACGATCTTCTCCGCGACTCCGCCTTCGAGGGCGGCGCGTTGCGCGATATCCAGCATCGCCGCAGAACAATCCACGGCCGTGACATGAATGCCAAGTCGCGCCAGGCGAACGGCTGTCGCTCCCGTGCCGCAACCGAGATCGAGTGCGCGCAACGGCTGTTCGGCCTGTCGGGGAAGAAAATCGTGCAGGTTGACGAAGGCCAAGTCCGAGCGCAACCGTCCCCCGGGCGTTTCGAGGTAGGCAGCGTATCTGTTCGCGCCGCTTTGGAAGCGCTCGCTGCCAGGGCCGGCGGATATATTCATGCGATCTCCAAGCACAATCGTCTAAACTGCCGATAGCTTAACGCCATCCGTGATCGGGGATCGACCTTCTCATCCCACCTACCGGGTGGAGCGAACCAGTTCCCGGGCGGGAGTTTCACCCGCTGAAGCCCAGCGCCTTTCACGGCGCACTGTCTCGCCAACGATCCGGCCTGCTCACCAAGGCCATCGCCGCACCGGCGGCATCTTGGCGAGGGGTTTACTGTAGTTCGGCATGTATCCGACACACTCGATTCGAATATCACCCGACTTCGTCTGGCAGCGATATTCTTCGCCATACCCAGAGTAGTCGTTTGGGTAACGGATGATTAAAGTCCGGTTGTCTTGCCACGCGACGTCGATCAATCGAGGATCGTGACCAACCGTCAGTATGATCGTTGGGTAGCCTCGTTTTCCAAAAATGCGCGCTAAGAAGCCCCCTCGCTCGCGCCAGAGCTGCACATAACTGTGATCGTCGTCCAGCGCGCCACAATTCACTTCGTTCACCTGAACAAAGTGTTTGCCATCACTCGATGGGATGGGAGGGAACTCGTACTGATTACACACGGCTCCACGAAAAGGCAACGGGAACAGAAACGCCAGCAACGTTAACGATGAGGCGCAAATCAAGACTCCAGCGGGAATCCTTGCGGTCAGTTTCAAGAGCAGTCTTTTGTTGCGGGGTAAGTACCATAAGAAAACGGCGGCAGCCGCAAGCACGCCAGCAATTAACAATAGAACCATAGCATCGGCAGATTATCATGTCGCCGAGTGACGATCGCGGGCTTGGGCGTGAGTCGCTGCCGGTAAGGACGGTTGTAGATAGTTTGCAGCGCTGTGATCTCGTTCTTGTTCTTGTTCTCCTGGATGAACTGCTCGAACGACACCTACCATCACACGAAAGCGGCAGTCATCGAGCCGAGGTTTAGCAGCGCGGGGGAGCTTATTCCTCCCGCGCTGTATACTTACACCGACCAAGACCAGGAAGGCGCTGGCGACGGCTCAACTCTACCGCTGGGAGAGTGTCGCCACGTCCTACCTCGATCTCTACGAGACACTCAGCCAAGCGACGAAAGCCGCACCGGAAGCGCTGGTAGGAGCTGCTTTTCATTCGACGCCCGCTACCGGCCTGCAAGCGTTTATTCTCCACGGAGTCTGCCGCTGGCATCAAGAGGTTTTCAGTTGGCCTCAAGACTTGCTGCGGAGCAGCGGTCACGCCGTCGCCGGCCAGCAACTGCAAATTCATCTTAAAGAACGGTGCGGTAAAGTGCGGTTCGCTCGCACAGGACGCAACCGTTTGCCGCTGGGAGGTGGGGAGATGGCAATTCCGTCTAGCTTCAAAATTTTATCGGATACTTCGCGGCTGGCTGCACGACGTTGTCCTTCCTTCCCCAACTGGCGAAGATTAGGAAACAGGGTGGCGCAGGCCTTTCCTATTCCATGCTGCCAATCTATCTGGCCGGCCTGATGTGGCTTACTTACGGAATCAGGCTGAAGGCAATGGCGGTGGTTGTGGCGAATGCGGCTTCGGCAGTGCTCGTGGCGGCTGCAATTGCGATGAAAGCAATGATCAGAAGCCAGAGCCCTAGGCGCTGAAACGCCGAGTTACGGACCACTCAGGCCGTCAGCCAGCTATAGGCAAATCGTCGCGGCGAATAATTGCATTAAGTGCAAGTCCTTCCGGTCGCTGACACGGAGACTGTCCACAAACGGGCTGGGGGGAGATCAAAGACGAGCGATCTCCCGGAAACTGACCTCCAGGGCGTTTCAGCAAACTTTACCTACAGCGCACGTTATGCGGTTGGTGGTCGCGTACGTCGTCACAACAAGCTGTGCGCCAGATCACGGTCCCGCACCCTGCCAGGCGCGACAATAAGTCTCCAATGCTCCAACAAGATTAGTTCTAGGTCCGTTCGAGCAGTACTCGATGAACCCCAAGACAGACGGATCACTGCACCTGCAGGGACCGGGCGGTCGTTTAGCAGCTATACAAATTCATTCCGAGCCCGCAGGGCAGCTAAAAGCCAAATAAGCTGCGGACTCCGAGGAGACATACCATGGCAAAAACAATGCAAGCGGCTTTCGTCGATAAATTCGGCGAGCCGTTGAAGATTCGGGAAGTTCCAATTCCAGATCCAGGGCCGGAGCAGGTTCTGGTTAAAGTAATCGCGAGTGGGGTATGCCATACCGACCTGCATGCGGCGGATGGCGATTGGCCGATTAAACCCACTCTGCCTTTCATCCCTGGGCACGAGGGCGCGGGGATTGTAGCCAAGGTAGGGCCAGGCGTGACGCATCTGAAGGAAGGCGACCGGGTTGGGATCGCTTGGCTGCACAGCGCCTGCGGTTATTGTGACTTCTGCCTAACAGGGTGGGAAACATTGTGTCCGGGACAGCAGATGTCGGGCTATACGGTAAATGGCAGCTTCGCAGAGTATTCTCTGGGGCATGCTAATTATCTGAACCGGATTCCAGACAAACTTTCCTTTATTGAAGCCGGACCGATTCTGTGCGCCGGCCTGACCACTTACAAAGGTTTGAAGCAAACCCAGGCTCGCCCCGGCGAGTGGGTCGTGATCTCAGGCATCGGCGGACTTGGCCATCTTGCCGTCCAATATGCAAGAGCAATGGGATTGCACGTTGCCGCCATCGATGTAGGCCCCGAGAAGCTGAAGTTGGCCCGCAGCCTCGGCGCTGAAGTGACCGTCGATGCGAAGTTGGAAGATCCCATCCAGGCCATCCAGAAACAGATCGGGGGTGCGCACGGCGTGCTGGTAACGGCCGTATCGCTGGGGGCATTCAAACAAGCCATTGGCATGCTCCGGCGCGGTGGAACCTGCGTTCTGAACGGACTGCCTCCGGGCGAGTTCCCCATCTCGATTTTCGATTTGGTGTTGAACGGCCAAACCGTGCGGGGATCGATCGTAGGCACCCGCAAGGACCTGGAAGAAGCGCTGGCTTTCGCCGCCGACGGTAAAGTGAAAGCCACCATCGAAACTCAGCCACTGGGATCGATCAACGATGTCTTTGATCGTCTCAAAAAGGGCAAGGTCAATGGTCGAATCGTTCTCGATATCGCAGCCGAGTCGGGTGCGAAGAAATCTGAGAGTGAGCGAGTTCTAGTCGGAGCTCACTAATCACAACGGTGCAGATACTAAACCAAGAGGCGCATCAGGCGCTCGTCACGCGTTGAGAGCCTTTCCCGCCTCTATTTACTTCCGACGGATGGTGAGCAGAGGCATCGGCGCCAATGATACGCTCACCGATTCTTTTCGTCGGGCAAGGTAATTTGGCAGCATATTGGCGATCGTCGTCTTTTATTAATAGAGCAGAAAAAGGAGATATTTTTATGGCAGTCAAAGATTCGGTTAAGCAAACATCCGTCCAGCAAGCCGTCGATACGCTTCGCAAGGGTGGCGTCAAATCGAAATATGAGAACTTTATTGGCGGCACGTGGGTAGCGCCGCTGAAAGGCCGGTACTTTACGGACCATAGCCCCATCAATGGCGAGCCGATCTGTGAGATCGCCCGTTCCTCGGCGGAAGACATCGAGAAGGCGCTTGATGCAGCACACGCGGTAAAAGATCTCTGGGCCCGCACTTCACCCGCAGATCGTGCCGGCATCCTGCTGAAGATCGCCGACAAGATGGAAGAAAATCTGGAACTGCTGGCCCTCGCCGAAACCCTGGATAACGGCAAGCCGATTCGCGAGACTCGCGCCGCCGATGTGCCGCTGGCCATCGACCACTTCCGTTATTTCGCGAGCTGCGTCCGCGCCGAAGAAGGAACCGTCAGTGAAATCGACAACGACACGATTGCCTACCACTTCAAAGAACCGCTGGGGGTTGTAGGGCAGATCATTCCCTGGAACTTTCCCTTGCTGATGGCGGCGTGGAAGCTGGGTCCGGCCCTGGGCGCGGGAAACTGCGTCATCCTCAAGCCGGCCTCCAACACACCGCTCAGTGCTTTGGTGCTGATGCAATTGATCGCGGATCTAGTGCCCGCAGGCGTAGTCAATGTGGTTACCGGGCCGGGTGGAGAAATCGGCAAAGCACTGGCGACCAACCCGCGCATTGCAAAGATCGGCTTCACCGGCGAAACCACAACCGGACGGCTCATCATGCAGTACGCTTCCGAGCCAATCATTCCGCAAACGCTGGAGCTGGGCGGAAAATCGCCAAACATCTTTTTCGCGGACGTGATGGACGAGGATGACGAGTTCTTCGATAAGGCTCTGGAAGGCTTTGCCCTCTTCGCTTTTAACAAGGGCGAGGTCTGCACGTGCCCGTCTCGCGCTCTCATTCAGGAGTCGATCTTCGACAAGTTCCTGGAGCGTGCGGTGGAACGCGTGGCGAAGATCAAAGTCGGCGACCCTCTCGATCCCAACACTATGATGGGTGCGCAAGCGTCGCACGAGCAGCTGGAAAAAATCCTGGAATACATAAAAATCGGAAAACAAGAAGGCGCGAAATGTGTCGTCGGCGGAGAGCAGGCTCATCTGGGCGGCGATCTGGATAACGGTTATTACGTCAAGCCGACGGTTTTCGTCGGCCACAACAAAATGCGCATCTTCCAGGAAGAGATCTTCGGCCCGGTGCTTTCGGTTACGAGGTTCAAGACTCTGGAGGAGGCTATTGCGATCGGTAACGATACGGTCTACGGACTGGGCGCGGGCGTTTGGTCACGCAACGGGACGAATGCCTATCGCGTCGGCCGTGAGATTAAGGCGGGCCGGGTGTGGACCAACTGCTATCACCTCTATCCAGCGGGCGCCGCGTTTGGCGGCTACAAACAGTCGGGCTTTGGTCGCGAGACTCACAAGCTTGCCCTTGGACACTATCAACAGACCAAGAACCTGTTGGTGAGCTATAGCCAGAAGCCGCTGGGATTCTTCTAAAACGCACCGTGAGCGGAATGCAGGGCGGATGAACGACTTCCACCCTGCACCGCTCCGCGAGCGTGTTGTTAGGTTTAGCTGCGGGTTCTGGCTGGCTTAGCCCTGAAATGACTGCGGGGATCAGCCGAGTCAAGGGAGTCAAGCAGCTTGGGTTTCGTTCCGCTACCCTGGCGGCAAGGTCGTGGAGTAAACCATTAAGTTCTCCGGTTGGATAAAGCATTACGGGTGTGCAATCCATATTTCTTTCACAGCCCGAAAGCTTTGGCTCATCGTCTGACCTCCTTTCGGCTTCTTTCTTGCTCGAAATTGAAGGGTCCGCCCGCACGTCATCAGCATCAAAACTTGCGTGAGTGCATCGACCTTCATGCCGGATCGCTCCGTTATTCGTTTGGTTTGGTTTTTCTCAGTGGGAGTTACTTGCCTGGTTTTGCAGGCGTTCACGTCTGCCGAAAGTCCTGCCGAGCAGCATGTAAAGATCGAGTTGATTTCGGAACAAGATGCGATTGTGCCCTACAGGAAAATTTGGATAGGTATCCGGTTTGTTTTGCAGGATGAGTGGCACACCTATTGGGTCAACCCTGGCGACTCGGGCGAACCACCGGGCATCGAGTGGGAGTTGCCGGAGGGATTTCAAGCGGGTGCGATTCAGTGGCCATACCCCGAGCGTCTGTCCACTCCGCCCTTTGCCGATTTTGGTTACGAGCATCAAGTTTTGCTCATCGCCGCGATTCAGCCGCCCCCGCGATTAAGAGAGGGAGCGGGTGAGAGGTTCGCGGCTCGCGTCCACTTCTTAGTTTGCCGAGATCTTTGTATCCCTGGACAGAAGCGGCTTGAGTTGATGCTTCCTGTGAAGAGCCGTGCAGTGGCTGGCTCGGACGTTCAATTATTTGAAGCGACGCGCCGCCGTCTGCCCCAGCCAGCACCAGAAGGCTGGAAAATCTCGGCCGCTTCCATTGGCAATGACTTCGTCCTGAATCTTAATGTCGGCAAATCGGGGGGAGCGCCTCAATTTTTTCCGTTGGAAGAGGAGCAGATTGAGAATGCGGCTCCTCAGACAGCAACCAGGATACCCGGAGGCTTTTGCCTGCATCTTAAAAAATCAAGCCATCTGCTGAAGCCTTTATCACGTCTGAGAGGAGTGGTGGTTGTCGGCTCTGGGAAGGCATATCGGGTGGACGTTCCGGTCTCGTAATCGTCTAGCGCTGTTCACGCGCAGTCATGAAACATTACCCACCGTCGTGAAATGGAGGAGGTCGTGAAGCAGAATCCGTGGTCCGGTTTGGTCGTGGCACTCTTGCTCACGTGCGCGATCTCGGCGTACGCGCAGAAGGTTGGTGATCCTGCGCCGGAATTTCAAACGACAGACAGCAATGGTCAAACGCGCAAGCTCAGCCAATATCGCGGGAAATTCGTGGTTTTGGAGTGGCACAACAACGGCTGTCCGTACACACGGAAGCATTACGAGAGCGGAAACATGCAACGTTTGCAGAAGGAATGGACCGCTCGAGGTGTGATCTGGTTCACCGTGATCTCCTCCGCGCCTGGCCAACAGGGATACGTTACGGCCCAACAGGAGAACGACTACCTCAAGCAGATGAACGGCTCGCCCACAGCTGCGCTCCTGGATCCACAGGGAGACGTTGGGCGGCTGTATTCGGCGAAGACTACTCCCCACATGTTTATCATCAATCCCGCCGGCGTTCTGATCTACGATGGAGCACTCGACAGCAAAGCGACTACGGACCAGGCCGATATCGCAACTGCGACGAACTACGTCTCGCAGGCTTTGGAGGAAGCGATGGCGGGCAAGTCCGTCACCACGCCGACTAGTCGTCCGTACGGATGTTCCGTTAAGTACGCGCACTGAGAACCGGCTAAGTTGCTCACACGCTTACGATCAGTAAACACGATGTCCGACTGCTCGATGACCTGGCTTCGCGGGCTAGCCCGCACCATATGCTTTCTCACTCGAGATCTGGAAGAAACCCCTTATCGACGGCACTGGCCGCCAGTTAGGAAACTTGCGGAGCCTACATGAACGCCACATCCTTCTGCCCTAACAAAGACGGAATGGATGCTGAATACGCGCCGAATTGGTGATGTCGAGCGACTTGCGCAGCATTCCATCGCATTCAGATGCAGCGTGGCTTTGCGGAGGGCGTCACCGGATCGCGGTTGCCCCTCCAACTCCTCACTGCGGGCGAAACGCTCAGTGGATTCCACCCTTTGCCGCGCTGCGCCATTCGAAATAAACGCGGGCTGCCGTCAAAACGTTTTGCCGAGGCTTGGCTTACCTTCGAAAAAACGCCAGAACATCCTATAACTCGTTTGGAATGATGCACCCTGACCCTACGGAATGTTGTTACCAGATTGCACTCAAACCCTCAATAAGCGATATGGCGATTTATCAATAGTTACCAGAGGGGCGGGGCCGATGGCGTGGTGGAGAAGACGCAGATCGGAAAAGATCCAGAAGCGAAGACGACTACAGCGCGGCCGTTGGCGCTTACGTCTAGATCGAGCCCGAAAATGATACCCCGGATCGGAGGCAATAACGGGGACGTCGCAATCGTCTGGCCCGTAGTGACGTCCCACAATCGAAATCGCGCCTGCACTGTCCAATCCTCGGTTTTTGTGCCGTTATTCACGGTTTCTTGAGGGATGTAACCAAGAATCACGTTGCCATCGCTTGAGGCTCCCACTCTGCGGCGCGCTCCGACCTTCGGGTCGCCAAATTCCTTTACCAGCTTCCCATTGCTCGTATCCCAGACTTTTATCTCTGGCTTCCAAAATAGCCCAGGACGATTTGTATCAGCAGTAGCAACCCGGGTTTGTCCGACAAAGCTGATCCGGCCAGGTAAGTGTCCGGTCTTCACCTGGAGGTCCACTTTCCCGGTCTTCACATTCAACAGTTCGAGGTTCGGTATGGCTTTCGGTCGTTCGGTAAAGCGATTCGTAGCGACGTAGGAGACAGCAATTTGATCGCCGCTCGGCGAAATGGCGACGTCTCCGAACGGAGCGGTATTCTCCAAATTCCACTCTCGAAGAAGCGCGCCAGAGCTGAGGTCGAAAACTCTTATCCGCACGGCGTCATTGGTTTTCTTGTGCCCGACAGGACCAGCAAGCCCACCGAACGTCGCTACCACAGCATGCCGACCATTCGCTGCGCAGGAGGTTTTCCATCGTCTTCCGCTTGGGTCGACATCAATGTTCGTGGCCGTGGCATGCAATATTTCGAGAGTCTGCGGATTTAGATAGGAGAGAGTCCCAACGGGGTCGGCCACCATGATGCCCAACCCATTCTCGCAGTAGTGCACAAAGGTCCCCACATTGGACTCCCACACAGCAAGTGAAGCGTCCACTCCCCTGACAGACAATTGCCTTGCGGCGATAGGCTCCTTGGTGCCAACATTCCAAATTCGCACACTAACCGCATTGCCGGTCTGGTCGGCGACTGCCCAGCGGGGGCGAACGAAAATGACTGCAACTCTTTCTCCGTCAGGCGATAGCGCCGCGCTTGCCACTTCCAGACCCGGTGGAAGAGGAATCGGGAACGTGTTTAGCTGCGGCGACGAGTTGCCTTGAGCACGAGCGTTGATCGCGCAGGGCAATGAGCAAAGAAAGACCAGCAGGGCAGCACAAACCTTGGTTTCTTTCTGACGGCGCTTCATGGGAGGGATGGTACCACTGCGACTCGCTCAAGGTGGGGCCCGGGGGCTTGTTGGGACCATTCGTTGAGACCAGCACTTTGCGGAAGAAGGGTCGCCGGATTCCAGAAATTGATAGTTGTTGTAACCAGGCGATTTCACTCAAGTGCCCAGCGAAGGGCCACGACCAGTTTCGGAGTTACCTTTGTATGCGACAGACAGCCAGAAAAATGCCGCATAGGATAGCGCCAGGATCACTGCAAGGACGCGGCGATATCCCAGGACAGCCTGTGGAGGTCCTGTTCCATCTCAGAATGTGTGCGGCGCGTGTTTACCACGACCGCCCACGCCAATCCGTCGCGGCGGTGGACACAAAAGCTGGCCGCCCCGTCGAACCCGCCGGAGTGGGAGCAGTCTCCCTCGGATGAGACGCTCCATCCGCACGCATATTCGCGATTCTCGGCCGAGACCTGGGTCATCTGGCGCTAGGTTTCCGGCTTAAGCAATGCTGGGGCGTCCGCGTTGTCTTCTGCGGAGAAAACTCCCAAGGCGAAGCGGACCAGATCGCTCGGCGTGGCAATCCATCCTCCGTTGGAGTCGTGAAGCTCGATCGGAATGGAGTAGGGATCGTCGTGGCCCTATCCGTAGTAGTGAACCTCGTTTGGTGCCGCCTTCTTTTTCGCCAACTGCATATCCGTAATTGCGAGCGGTGCGAGCACGTGCCGCTGGACGTAGTCGCCATAAGGCGTACCTGAAACTTGTTCGATCACGCGGCCCAGCACAAAGTATCCGAAGTTGGAATAGGCATATCGCGTGCCGGGAGCGTTCTCCACAGGGTATGTGTCCAAGGTGTGCTGAATAAAGTCGGCGGGGCTTCGCTGCTTTTCATGAAACATCGGATCGTGCTCCTTATTGGACCATCCGCCGGAGGTGTGGGTGAGCAAATCGTGCACGGTAATTGCCTGCAGCCAGTCAGTGTGCCTGCGTAACACGAAGCTGTTGAGAATGCCGCCTAGGCCAAAGACTCGATCGGTGATGCGCAACTTGTCTGACTCCACCAGAGTGAAAACAGCAGCCGACGTAAACGGCTTCGACACGCTGGCAATGCGGAACAGACTCTGGGGAATTACCGGCTCTCGGCCCTTACGTTCGGCGAGTCCATATCCCCGCACAAAAAGAATCTGTTTTCCCCTGCCATAACAAACGGAGAGACCCGGGACATTGTAAGCAGCCATGTATCGTTCTACTAGTCGTTCGGCTGCGCTTGCATCTGCCGTTGCGGCAGCATAGACGCCGCGAAGACCGAACCAAACAGAGCCTGCCAGCGAGCAGCGCAGGAACGAGCGCCGTGTAGGCCTGAGTAAACCTCAACAAGTCAGGAGCTTTTAAACCGCCGGATGCTCTCAAGCATATCCCACAACCATGAGAGGCCGATGCGTCATCTTTCTTGGGCGTCCGAGGTGAGCATAAGGGCCGGAAAGGTTGGGACTTGTGGATCAAATGTTGCTATCAGGCGATAGCGCTCAAGTGCCCATCGAAGGACCATGATGAGCGTAAGGGCGATTTTGCGACAACAATCGCACATCGGCTCTCGTCCTTACTCCAGAACGGCAACGGCTTCAATCTCGATCAGGAAATCTTTGCTGGCCAGAGCGGATACTCCGATCCAAGTGCTGGTCGGCAGATTCTCTGCCGGAAAGAAGCCGCGTAAGGCTTCACGCACGGATAGGGCGTTGTGGATGTGGTCGCCCACGATATACAAACGCAGGGACACGATGTCCGTCCGACTCCCACCCGCTGCTGCCACGGCAACCTCGATGTTCTCCAAAGCTTGACGGGCTTGAATCCCGAGATCCGCGGGATTGGTGATCTGTTGGATAGCGTTCCAGCCCACCTGACCGGATACGTATACCGTAGTTTTTCCCAGCGTGGCGACTCCCTGCGAGAAACCATACTGCTGACTTGGGAAGAGATCCGGGGGATTCAGATATGTCTTCGACATGGTTACTTCCTATGCTGTGGGAAATTGCATGACAGGAATGCCTCGCGGCACCTAGCTTCCAGCGTTATTGTGCCACTAAATCGCCGGAGGAGGAGCAATTGCGGGAGAATTGATGATGGTGAAGAGAGAGCAAACTGCGAAATCGCAGAATTAGAAGCGAAGGACCTGATGGGCTATTCAGAGGGGGGCCTCAGAACGCTTCGGTTTTTGCATGATCGAAAGTAGCCCATACACCGACAAATCAAATTGAACAACACTGTTGTAACCAGGCCATTGCACTCAAAACCCCTCAAACATAAGGTGGCGCAGTTTGTCTGGGTCGTACCGACCGCGATTCTGGCGTATAAGTTTCTGACCTTTCCGGCCCCCTCAATCTTTCACAGCCAATTCTCTGCGGCGTTTCATCAATCCTTCGAGGGTGGGTTCCTAATTCCGGAGTTTCGTGATTGGCACGATTTTTGGACAATGGTGGGCTCAAACCACGACATGATGCGTGGGAAGGCACAGCTTGACTTTACCGCTCCGTTCTACGCTGGCATTGGCTACAGCGTAGCTGCGTGGGTAGGCCGTAGAACAAACCTGAACCAGAAAGATTCAGAGAAAGTGAAAAACTGGGAGGACTCGCGGTTTGAGTCTCGACGGTAGAAAAACGCCCAGTGTCGTTATCAGGCGGTTACACTCAAAACCCCCTCGCAGAGGTCAATGAGCACAATGGCGATGTTACGCGAGTCATCCCGTTTCGCGGCACAACTGGATGGGGCTGAAGCGACAGAAAGCCGCTGCCGTTGCCCCCTTGTCGTTACGTCAAAAACAGGCGGACGGTCGTAGGCGTGAGGCTCAGCCAGAGCAAGATGGTGCAGCGAATTGATAGACCTCTGCGCGTGGGCGGGCTAGTTCTTGCTGTGACAATAAAATACAACGCTAATACGGACACGGCGGCGTAGGAAGCCATTCCCAAGGAATGGTATGCTCCATGTTTCCAAAAACCCATGATGAAGCCTATTGCTCCAAGTACACACCAAAACCAGTAAACAGAAGCCCATTTGTTCGCTGGCTCGGAGTTCGACGATTGAAGAGTTTCGAACATGGTTCCTATTATCGCATCAAGCCCACACAACTAGACACCCTGCCAGACTCAGGCTGTTGTTATCAGGCCATTTCGCTCATTGCGGGGCTTTGAGCGTAATGGCGATGTAACGTCAAACTGACTACCGCTGCTTCAAAGCCCGCCCGATGGCTTCCCAGACTGCGCACAAATTTCTAGTGAATCTGCAACGTTTCGATGATTGGATCTACCCGCATCTTAAAATCCTCGAGCTGCCCGGCCGGCAAGCGAGCAAAAAACAGCGCGTTCGTTTTCTCGCTGCGTACTCGCGTCAGATACTCGACCATGTGATTTCCGCGTACCGTGTAATCGTCAACCCAGCTCAGCGCCGATCGTCCGTTGATCGATTTCAGAATACAGCTGTTTTCGCGGACCCGATAGTTCTCGTACCCTTCACTAGTTCGCTGCCTCACCTTGGCTTCCTCCTGCTTCAACAAGCGATGATTCATCTTCTGCGCTGGCATCACTTCTTCCGCCGTATCCAGAATTTTTACATACAGGAAAAGTGTCGGAGCCGTTTCCAACTCTTTCAAGGTTAGAATACTTTTCTGATCTTCCATGGACCTTGGGCCAGTCCACGTCCACCCCGGAGGCAGCGAAAGCGAAACTCCGGATTGTTCATCGTGATATTCAACTTGCGAATACGCGATACCATGCAGAGGCTGCCGAAAAAGACCTTCAACCAACGTTGGCGCATACGGTAGTCCTTTCTTCCTGCGAACACCGTCACTCGAAGATGGCAACAACGAGCGGCCACATCTTCGCTTCTCACAACCTCAAATTTCCGAATCCTACGCTAGGCCGGACCGATCGGCGTCAGTGACGGCTGGGCGATTTTTCACGAACTTGCCTACAAATCTACGATGGTTTGTAGATGAGGCCGATGGCTGCGCCCACGATAACCCACTGAATGAAGTAGGCGATGGACTGGTAGATGGTCAACCTGAGGCCGATGTTCAGGTTGATGTAGTTGTGGATCGCGAAGGTGCAGACAGAGAAAAGGCCGATGAGTGCGCCGAGGGATATTCCTGATACGATGCCGCCATGAGCGGTATAGATTTTTGCGTAGAGAATGGCGACGACCACGATAGCGATGAGGATGGCGACCATGCCGTAGGGCATCACCTTCATCATCTCGTCCTTGGCACGATAGACATTGGGGTACTTCATGAATTCAGTTTTCATTGATGGCCATGCGGCGAACATGGCAAAGCCATAGACAAAGTAGGCGACCATAGCTCCGAGGGATGCCAATGCAATACGGGCGTAGTTCACAGTCACTCCGGTTGAAGCGGGACTTGATTTCCCGGAGAATTCTACATCAGACGGTTCCTCGTTAGATCTACCGGCAAAACCGGAAGTCAACTGAGGCAAACAGGCCATCTCGCTCATTGAAGCCGACTCTACCCGGAACAATTTCGAGTGAGTCGGCCTTCAGCGCCGGCCCGAAGCCTCATGCGCCTGGGCCTGGAACCTTATGGATTAGCCGATTTCGTCAACTGCTCGTAACTGGGATTGTTGGCCAGGTTATCAAACTCGCGGAGGGTGCGAATGTGCTCCGCCGTGTAGCCGGCCTGCATCGCCTTAGCCAGCCACTCAATGGCCAGTCCAGTATCGCCCAACTTGTTATACACGCCCGCTGCGTCGAGCAGAACAGTTTTATCGTTGTGACCGTATTGCAAGGCCTGCCCTAGATACAGGAGGGAATTCTTCCGGTCGCCAAGCATGGAATAATAACCCGCTACGGTGCTCAACAGCTCTGCATCGCGAGGATTGACCTTTAGGTCCGCCAGCGCCAGTTCGATCGCCTTGCGATGCGGACCTACAGACTGATCCTTTTTCCCCGAATAGTACAAGGAGGCACCGAGGTCGCCCCAGACGACCTGCTGTTCAGGGTCCAGCTTGATTGCTTCCTGGTAGGCTTTGGCTGCATCGTCAAACCTGCCGAGGCCAAAGTGAGCGGCCCCCAGGTTCACGTATCCGGGATAGCTCGGCCGGATGGCGATGGATTTCATCAGGGGATCGATGGCTTTGTCATACTGACCCATTTCGAAATAGATGGCGCCGATGTTCACGTAGGTCCCGTACCAGTCAGGAGCGATCTGGATAGCCTTGGCATACATTCGCAGGGCCTGATTGTATTCGTTGCGACGACGGTAAAAGGTGCCCACCATGTTATAGCTGTAGCGGCTGTTGGGATGGGCTTGAATGGCTTGCTGGTAGGCCCTTTCCGCTTCAGTGATCTTGCTTTCATGTTCGTACGCCAGGGCGAGACCGATCGCGGCTTCTTCGTTGGTCGGTTCGAGACCAAGCGCCAGTTGGTATTCGGCGGCAGCTTCAGCGTAATGTCCGGTGCCGTCCTCGATGAGGCCGAGGCAGACGTGACCGGCGGCACCGGCATTGCCGAGCTTGACGGATTCGTTGCATCCGCTCTGTGCGGGTGCGATCCATTGCTTCTGTTTGGTGTTGTCGTACTTGAACCAATAGCTCTTGCCGAGGACCGCTTTGGCCATTCCGAAGTTGGGATCGAGCTTGAGGGCATCGCGGGCCATCAGAGCTGCGAGGTCGAGCTTTTCAGTTTTCGTGTGATCCATCACATACCCTTGAGCCTGCAGATAATACTGATACGCTTCGGCGTTGTCAGTGCCGTGATATTTCAGAGCGGCTTCTTCTTCCGGCAGCAATTGCAGGCGCAGGGCTTGGACGGTTCCTTGAGTGACGTTTTGTTCCACGGCGAAGGCGTCGGTGGTGGGAACGGTCACAGAGGCGCCGCCAACCGAAGCGCCCGTCTGGGCATTGCGCAAGGAGTAAGTGACTTTGACCAGATCCTGGGATTGAAGTTCGAGCGTGAGACTTAGGCCGAGATTGGCGCCGAACATTTTGGCTGCATCCGGCAGATTGGAGATTTTTTTTTCTTGCAGATTGCTGGGCGGGACGATTTCGAAAGCGCGATCTCCGGTGAGCTTGCCGAGCTTGGCGCCGATGCTTTCTACGAGTCCCTCTCCTAACGCCGTGACCTTGGGATCGGCGGTGGCGGCGCCGGTGAACGGAAGGATGGCGAGAATTTTGGTTTGCGGCATTCCATTGGATTGGGATTGCGTAGTGGCATCGTTTGCGGAGGAAGAGCCCAGCCATCGGCGCAGGGGGCTGTAGGCGAGGAGCGCTACGACCATCAGCGCGATGGCCAACACCGCAAGCATCCGGTACTGACGGAGAGCATCGGCGGCCGACGTTTCGCGTTTTGGCCTTTGGCCCTGTTGAACCTGGCGCAGGTCGTCGAGGAGCGCGGCGGGGTCGGGGTAGCGCGCGGCGGGATTCTTGGCCAAGCTGCGGGAGATCACAGCGGTCAGTGCGCTCGAGACATTCTTGAGCGGGGAGGGCTCGGCGTTGACGATGCGGGCGATGGTGGTAGCAAGGCCGGTGGTCTGGAAGGGTTGCTCACCGCCTAACATTTCATAGAACACGACGCCGAGAGAAAAAATGTCGGAGCGGCCATCGTCGGGTTGCTGGAGCAGGACTTCGGGGGCCATGTAGGCCGGGGTGCCGCCGCTGGCGGTCATCGTCTCCATGCTCATGGTGACCTCTTTGGGATTGGCGCTCCAGGCGCGACGGGCGACGCCGAAGTCTAGAATCTTTACCCGATTGCCGGGCACGAGCATGATGTTTTCTGGCTTAATGTCGCCGTGAATGATTCCTTTTTCGTGAGCGGCCTGCAGTCCCTCGCAGCATTGGGTCGCGATAGCGAAGAATTCGTCGGTGGAAATGGGCTGCTTGAGGCGATGACGGAGGGTTTCGCCTTCGATGTACTCCATGACCACCCAGAGTTCGCCGGCGTGCTCGACAACGTCGTAGACGGAGCCGATGTTGGGGTGATTGAGAGCGGAGGAACGCTGGGCTTCTTTAAGCAGACGTCTGCGGTCCGCTTCAGTGGAGTTGGCCTGAGGCGACATGCGTTTGATGGCGACAAAGCGCTTGAGCGTGGTGTCTTCCGCGCCGTAGACCTGTCCCATGCCGCCAGCGCCGAGCCGCCTGGCGATTACGAAGCGGCCGACCGTGGTACCGGCAAGGGCATCCGCGGCAGGGTCGGCAGGAGCAGCCGCAGGGGGCGTCTTGATCTGATCTGCCATGGACGAAGTCCGAGCTTGACGCGGCCATTCTAGTCTTAGCAACGGATAAGACCCAAGAAAAACAGGGATTCGGAACCCTAGAAGTCGGAATGGGAACGCCTGATGTATGACTCGCGAAACATCGCCACCAGGTTCACTCGGGCCTAGGATCCGAGATTGTTATGGAATCAATTACGCTCTGATCGAGGCGAGCTGCCCGCAGCGGGAAAGTGGTCGAGAAAACGGGCTTCGTGTCAGTCGCGATGTCCTCGAAGAAGATTTCTGGCCCGGCGTAAGTCAGTCAGAGCCCATAACTTCAGAGTTGACCGTAATCACCGATGGCCGTTGCCACTCAACGCAGTGTCACCGTTCGCTTCCATGCGACGAGGCAGGGGGACCGCAGGGGCCCTGATTGCCTGGCCCGTATACATAGACCGGTGCATTTGCGGCCAACCAAAGACCAACCGCAGTCGTAGTGTTTTGGACGGTTTCGGGCACGACAGCCGGTGTATCGTGCGGATACGGGTCTTCGTAATTGTCGACTGACCATTGTGAAGGGATGGCTTGTTGCTGGCTCAACTGGCTGACAAACTTCTGGGTGTCGCTCCTAAAAGTATTGTTGGTGAATTCACGGAAAGTATCTGGCTTGCCTTGGGCGTTCGTGGGCCAGGGGTAAGGAGAAAGCAACATGGTCGTGCGCATGCCGTGCTCATTGCCCCATTGGACGGCCTGCACGATGAATTTCTGATAGCCGGGGCCGCTTCCGCCCGTCAGAAAGAAGTTGGGCGGAACATCGAAGGCGATGGCTTTGCCATAAAGCGCCTCACCGCGCTCGAGCGCATAGAAGGGGTTGGTGGCAAAGACGTGATCTCCTAGTTTTGGTTCGTTCGGATCATTGGGGCCCACGACCGGAGCGACGGTTTCTATCCCGACAGTTCTGGCCGCATCCACGTACTCTCGCCAGAGCTTCAGATCCTTTTGCAATTGTCCGGGAGGGGCAGAATCGGACGGGGTGTTCACATTGGCTTCTGCGGGATGTAGACCATTTTGTATGTACACAGCCTGGTAGTAACCGTAGCTTGGGGGAAGCGTGAAGTAATTCGCGCCGACCTGCCCGAGTTCAGCTTGCCCAGGCCCGGTTCCGGTGAACACGCTCTCGATGGCTTGGAGGATGCTCGGCGGCTGCTCGGCCGCGACGACGGCATTGGCGTGCTGGTAGAGCCCCACGTGGCCGGTTTGCAGCAGTTCGGTGAGCTGGTCGCCATTTTCGAGGCCATCAAAACCGCCCGTCCCGCCGACGAAAATGTATACACCGAGGTTTGCGCAGGCAGTGTTTCCTCCGGAGGCGACGGCCGGGTTGTCCTGCGGCGCGGCATTGGCGGCCGGGATGGCCAGCGCACTAGCCGCGACCAACGCCAGACGCCAATATGGGTGTCGCCCACGGATCTTGGGCATGGCATTCCCTCCCCACGATACCAATATTGAACCCCGCATTACTGGGGATGTTGCGCAGAGCATTCAGGCACACGCTATCCCCAAGCGGGCGTGGGGACATTTGAGCTCCGTCCCCAGTCGGTGGAATCAGGGAGTCAGGCTTCCCACAAGACTTCTGGACCGGGAGTTTCAACCTCCATGAAGACTTTTTTCGCAAGCCGGGTTGCTCGTTAGCTCATCATTGATGACGCTCTCCACTCTCTGCTCGACGAAACCACGGAGGTCTTTTCGTATGCCGTTTCTTGACCGCAAAAGCATTTTTCGGGGTCTGCGAGAGGAACGGCTCTTAACGCCTGGATTCGCGAAGCTTACACCCGATCTGAGCCAGCACGCGATCCGTCCAGGTTTTTTGGGTTACGTGCCCGACAAAATTCTTCCTGGTATGGCCGATCACGCGAGTACCACTCCGTCCTGCTCGCTCGCTTTCCCGGAAAGTCAGAATCACGCGCTCCCCGCCCGCTCCTACGATGACGCCGAGGTGCCGCTTCTTGCTGGCCTCGATTTCGTTGTTCGCGTTCTTCTGGATGTTAAAGTCCAAACTGTCGAGCGCTGAGACTGCTGCGCTCCTCACCGCTTCCGGAGGCGCGGCAAAAAACCGCTCTTCACTTCCCTTCTGTCCCCCCGACTTATATTCTGCATCTTCGCAGCCCCCGAGCGGAGCCGTTTCAGCTTCCTTGGTATGAGCACTACCGGGCGCAGATGAACTAGGTTCACCGGCAGGGGCGGCGTTGGGCGAAGCTGATGGAAGAAGGGATGCCGTAGCCTGCCGAGCGGGCGTGCGTCGTGTCGGCGAGCTCGGCCTTGGCTGATCGGGCGCTTGGGCCATGATCGGAGGCGGAGCGGTGGTCGGCGAAGAGCTCGGAGTGGGGGCGGCGGCGGGCTCCGCCCCAGTCAGTGCGAGCATCTTGGTATCGTATTCCTCCTTCGTCAACAAACCCGCTTTATAGGCGCTGTCGAGCGCGGCCAGTTGCTCGGCTTGGTTGGCATGTTTGCAGCCGGTGGCAAGAAGGAGCACGGAAGCCAGAAAAAATATCAGAACCCGATTCATGATCGTCAGTAGTCGATTCCCTTCCAGTAATTGGGGGCACTCACATATTCGAACTTATCGGGATTGTTCTGTACCAGTAATGCGGCTTCGTCGCTCCACATGGTGGCGTGAACCGTATTCTGGGTGTCGGAGACGACGGCGTAACCGAGCTGATAGTTCTCGAATTCCTGGCTGCGCTTGTCAATATTGTCCCAGTGTTGGTACACGCTGCTGTTCTGAATATCATTACGCTCGTGAGCCGCGGCTGCCTGGGCGGCTGCCGCTTTGCCGATTAAATGGATTTGCTCGATGGCAGGCGCCGCCATGCTTCGGGCCTCCGCGCTCACCACACTCATGTTTACGGTGAAGCTTTGCATAATAGCACCGAGCGTGGCCCGTTCCATCGCGGCAACCTGGAGGGGCATCGTGGTCAAATAGGCCGTGGCACTCCAGGTGCCGAGGCGGCCGGGGGGAGTGGTGCAAAACACGCTGTTGAATTCCTTTTCGCCTCTCCCGTCTCCCATGTTCGCCGTGCCCGACAGGCGTACGCAGCGCTGTTGAGCCGAAGCCGATACGGGGGCGACACCGGTGAAGTTGTAAGTGGCTTGCGGCAGTCCGGCTTTGTGGCGCAGGTTCTGTATGAGATAAACAAAGGTTTTGGCCATGTCCCCGCCGTAGGGATAGTAGGTTCCATTGGCATACATGGTGCCGCGAAGACCGCCGTTCTGGACCGTTCGCATCGTCCGTTGAACATTTGCGTTATTGGTGTCCGCCACCAGGAAAGGGATTCCCATCTCAGCTGATTCACCGTTCGGTCCGGTTGCCACGATGCTGCCTCCCATGCTCATTTTGGGCACGATCTTCCAGCCGTCGGGAAGGCCGATGCTGGCCGAGCGATCGGGAAGCGTAATCTCGTGGAGCGGCGCGGGACCGCTCGAAACCGGCCCCGCCGTCCGCGCTGCATCCAGGGGGTGCCACACGCTGAACAGCGCCTTCATCATGGGGTTGAGGGTCTTGGGAAATCGAGTTGCATCGTCAGAAACCAGGGCAGCCTCGACGTGATCGCTGGTGACCTTGGTCGCGATAATAAGGCCGGCGATCTGTCCGCCCACCTGATTTCGCTTGTTCACATTGAAGAACGCGGCCACCGATTGAGTCCCGCGGACCTGGAAGAGTTTTCCGACCTGCGGCCGGTCGCCGAGTTGGTTGTGCAGGGAGCGAAGCACCGCACCCATGGCGCCGGCCTCGTTCGTTTGCCCTTCCACCTGCCCATAGAAAATCTGACCCGGGGACAGATTGACGGTTTTCAGCCCGCCTATCGCCGAAATAGAGGTCCCATTTGAAGATGCGGCGGTGGCAAGCGGCTGCGCCGCAAGAGCCACTCCAGCGGGCAGGGTTGAATTTGTGTTTGCTCCCGCAGACCGAGCAGCAGCTTCGTCGGCGTTCAACAGCGCCGCTTTCTTGGCGAGATACTCGTCCTCGTTGAAGACGCCTGCGCGGTGCGCTTTCTCGAGCGACGCCAGCGTACTCGCTTTGGCAATCAGTCGTGCCTTAATCGCCGGGTACTCAGCCTCGGTGACAACCCCGGCCGCGCGAGCCTTATCCAGCGCATCCAGCGCCTCGGACTGCGATTGCAAGCCAGCCTTCTTCGCTTCGTACTCGTCTTTGGTCAGAACGCCGACCTGATAAGCCCGATCGAGAATGGCGAAGTCTTTGGACCTACCCGAACGCGAACATCCGCCCAAAGAGAGGAGCACGACGCATGCCATGAGCAGAGTAGATTCATTCCTCATGTTTCACCCGTGGGAGAGGTATCTTCTGAAAAATACTCCTCATCGAGAATAATAGCCGCAAAGTCCCATGAAAGCGGGAGGTAATAGCAGATCGTCGGCTAAGTCAGATGTAAATTGCGAGCGCAGAATTGCCTCCGCTTTCGCCAGGCAGCAACTCCCGGACCGTTGCCTTCGACGGCCCGATTCAAAGCCATAAAGCCATTGATACTCTGCGTCGACGGGCATCCCACTGGGGGGGTATGGCGACCCGAGTGGTCCGTCAGCGCATTGTCGAACCGGAAACTATCCAGAAAACGGCCTTGCAGGACATCAATGGCAATCCCACTTTTCCCACCTTTCCCACTTTCCCTGCTCTCCTTGCTTATTGTCGTTAACTATGGTTAACTATTAAGAATAATCGCTGGTTAATATATAAAAACCGGGGAAACATTTCACTTTGGTGCAATTGGGTAAGGAATTTATGGCGCGGGCAGTTCGCTTTGCTTTTCTTGTGTTGACGTTGTCGTGCTTCCTCCCCGTGGAAGCACTGGCGCAAGGCGAAACGACGAGCGCCATCATTGGCGAAGTAAGGGACGTGACGAACGCTGTTGTGCCGCGCGCCACGGTGACGATCACCCATCACGAGACTGGCCTAAAACGTAGCGCCACGACCGATGACGCAGGCCGGTTCAACTTCCCCCAGTTAAAGCCAGGCGCATACTCGGTCAAAGTGGAAGCTTTCGGTTTTGAACCACGGCACAATGACAACGTCGTTTCAGGCCTGGGCCAGAAGCAAACAGTGGATTTCACGCTCAAGATCGCTCGATCCAATGAGGTGGTTGAGGTCAACAGCGAGGCTCCGATCATCAACCCGGAAAACGCAAACACATCCACCACTCTGAGTGCGCCGGCGCTTGAGAATCTGCCGAATCCGGGTGGGGACCTTACCTACCCTCTACAGTTTGCTCCTGGGGCGCTCATCAACACGGCAGGTAGCAGCAACGATTTCGTTGGCGGCACAAACGGGTATGGCAACGTCGAGTTTAACGGCCTGCCCGCTCTCTCAAACGGCTACATCGTTGACGGATTGGAAACTAACGACCCGCTCACCAATCTCAACAGCGGCCTCTCGACCAATCTGGTCTTGGGATTGAATTCGATCTCGGAATTGACCGTCAACACTCTTTCCTATTCCGTGGATCAAGGCAGGTATGGAGCATCCCAAATCGATTACGTCACCAAGTCCGGCACGAATCAGTTTCACGGCAATCTCTATGAGCTGTGGAATGGCGCAATCCTCAATGCAGCGGACTATTTCACCAATGCGACGCCGGGAAACCACAAGCCGGGGGCAACCGTAAATCATTTTGGAGGCAGTGTGGGGGGTCCAATCCTACACAACAAACTTTTCTTCTTCTTCGACAGCGAGTGGGTTCGCATCGCGCTGCCCATTGTCACCCCGGCGATTGTTCCGAGCGCCTCCTTCCAACAATACGTCTTGCAGCAACTTCCTTCGCAGTTAGTCCCGTTTTATCGGCAGATGTTTTCACTCTATACAAATACCAGCGGCACACCCACCGCGATACTGGGTTGTCCGCTCGCGGCCGGGACGGGTTGCGCCAATCGGCAAAGTGTTTCGCACTCCAGCGACGACCACGAACAGGTGCAAACCGCCCGCGTCGACTGGAACATCCACGAGAAAGATACGACTTGGTTTCGTTTTCAGGCGGACACTGGGCTGCAAGCCGCGTGGACCGATCCGATCAACCCGGTATTCGACGCTTTTTCACCCCAGCCCCTCTATTCGTTTGCGGCAGGACACACACACGTCTTCTCGCAGAACCTGGTCAATTACTTCAATCCCGCATTTTCCTGGTACGAAAGCCTGTTTGGGCCACGTGATTTAGAGAAGACACTGTCGGCTTTTCCGATCGTGTTGCAGGGCAGCGGAGCGAACCCATTCACTCCCATCGGAGGACTTGACAACACCTGGATTCAAGGCCGGCGCGCATCCCGTTTTTTCATCAACGACAATCTCGCCTGGAGCCATGGCGCTCACGAACTGCGATTCGGAACCAATACCCGAATCTTCCGCTTGAACGACTATGACTTCGGGGAAGGCACGGTTCCCACCGCGACCTACGCGAACTTACAGCAATTTACGTCTGGAATCGCGAACACTGCCTCGGAGACGTTCCCTGCGAACGCAAACGAACCCTTCCACTTTCTCAATTTCGATCTCTACGCGCAAGACACCTGGAGGGTGACTCGCAAACTGACCTGGACGTTCGGACTGCGTGACACCTTCAACTCCAATCCGCTGAATCCGCACGATCAAGTCGCCCGTCTTGGTGGCTCTTTCAGTTCCATCTCGCATGATGCCAATCAACCCCTGAACGGCGCGATTCGAAATCATCTCGGCAATCTGTTCTCGTCCACACCGCCCGCCATTCTCCAACCAAGAACGGCGATTGCCTGGCAGTTTCAGCCGAAAACCGTGCTCCGCAGCGGCTTCGGGATTTTCAGCGACATCTTGCCCGGCAGTGTGGCTGACCTCGTCGGCGCTAATCCTCCGTACGACAAAACGTTTCAAGGAGGACTGCTGGGCACCGTGGGCGGGACAGCCATCGCGCCGGGAGTCGCCAACAGTGCCGTGGGCGCAACCATTGCCGCGAATCAGATTTTCACTTCAGGATTTCCCCAGGGCCAGCTCTCCTGCGCCTCTCCGCGGGCAAATCCCACAACTTGTCTTCCACCAGTCGCCATAACGGCAGTCCCCGATGGCGAACTCCACGCACCGTACTTCATGGAATGGAGCCTGGGCATGGAACATCAACTCGGAACGACAGCCAGCCTGCAGGCGCAATACGTGGGCACGCGCGCGGTGAACCAGCCGTACTCAACCCAAGTCAACGGCTACCAAACCGTTTGTCAGGGTTGTTTTGCACCCTTCCCCTACCTGCAGCCCACCGATCGGCGATTCGGCGCCGTGACGCAGTTCTCCACCGGCGCGAATAGCCACTACAACGGCCTCCAACTCACCGCCATGAAACGGCTTGGTCACGGTCTACAAGGACAAGTCGATTACACCTGGAGCCGTTGCATGGATACGGTCTCAAACGGCGGATTCCTGCAATTCTCCGGGGGAGGGATTCTTTCGCCTCTACCAGGAGACCTTGCCCGCGACTACGGTCCTTGCGATTACGACATCCGGCACAATCTCAACGGGCAATACCTCTATCAGTTGCCGGGGAAGGTGCGGAATCATTCTCTGGGCTACGCGCTCAACGGCTGGCAGATTTCCGGAACGGTGTTTTGGCATAGCGGCGTTCCGTTCTCGGTTCTGAGCACGCCCTATTCCGCGGGTGGTAACGGCATTGTGCAGGGCAGCGGCCCGGAATTCGCCAGTGTTGTCCCTGGGGTTCCGCCGTACGACCATCATCCGATTCCGGGCGTGACCCAGCCCGGAACACTTCCGTGGCTCAATCCCGACGCTTTCGTCTCGGCCGTCGATCCCGCGACCGGGCAATGTTCTGGCGGGGACAACCCGCGGAATTGCCAATTCGGAAACCTCGGCCGCAATGCCTTGCGTGGTCCTGATTTTCTCTGGAGCGACTTCTACCTGACAAAATGGTTCCCCCTGACCGAGCGTATAAAGCTGCGGTTTGAGTCTCAGTTTTTCAATGTCTTCAACCATCCGAATTTCGGCCTTCCAAGCATAGTGCAGGCCGGTATCCCCGGCCAGCCCTCCACCCAAACTGGATTCGGAGCACTCACGTCCACGACCTCTCCGCCGACCGGCTTGCTCGGCGTGGGTTTGGGCGGCGACAGCACTCCCCGCATGATCGCTTTTCAGGCGCGGTTGGAATTCTGAATATTCGAAGAACGGATTCTGCCCGCGGCAGCGGGTCCCGATTCTGACGTGTCGTCCCTAGCCGGAAGCTGTCCAGAAATCGGGCCTCGGGGAGGTCAATGGAAGATCTGCTCGAAGGCGACTTTATGGCCGGCATCGGCGGGAGTCCGTCCCGCGTCACGCCTTCTGGTTCGCCCGCCACTCTGGAGCCATGTTGTTAGCGAATTTTGCGGAATGGATCTAGCCAGCGAAAACGGTCTTCTAGTCTTCTAGGGCCCTAGCTTCGCGATGTTCTCGTATTTTTGTCGGGCTTTTTGAAAGATCGCCAGCACCGCCTGCTGCTCGGTCTCGGTATTCCACGCCGTGCTGCTCTGCGCCGCCGTGATCAGCCGCCCCATCCACGCCACGAAATACGCGGCATCCTCGGTCGGGTTGCGCGGCGGGGCGCCAGCTATGTCCACATAAACCGGACTGGTCGTCGCATACGGGTACAGATCTAGAATCGGGTATTCGGCCCTGTCACTGAACGCGCGCAGAATGCACCAGCCACTGCTTTCGAGCGGCAACTTGCCTTCGACGTAAGCGCTTGTGCGATTTGCACTGAGGTTTAGTTCGCGCGCCACTTTCCCGTTGCAGACGATCTGCAGATACTCCACAGGGACAATGGACCCAAGAGCCGCCTTAAAGACGACATCCTGCTTCTTGTCGAGATGGACCTCCCCTCCTGGCGTCTGCCCTCCGAGTTCAAAGCGCAGCAAGGGCCCGTTCGTTGCGAAAGTCCGTCCTGCTTTGATGGACTGGAGCCAGGGCTCAAGCTGCAAGGATCCAGCGGGAACTTCCGCATACACGCGGTTTAACCCAATCGGCCCTCGCAGCGAGGAGTAGTTCCCCATGAAATCTGTTCCGGCAGCGGTCGGCAGCCGGAAACCGCAGTTCAGCAATTTATACCAGACCTCTGCCGTGGATTTATGGTCAGAAAAGCCGACCACCTCGATGTAATCCACTTTCCCCAGGGCCACATCCGCGGGCAGTTCCAACGTAACGGCGTCTTTCGCCGGATTCGGTACGCTTTCCAAGGGATGAACATACCCCACCAGCGCTCCTTGTTCGTGTGCCAGATCAGCCACATAGGCATTGGCCGGAAACAAACTGGCCGCCTCCGTGTTTGGGTACGCTGCATATCCCGGCAAGATCAGATTCCGCGTCAAATTCAGAAGGCCGAGATGTCCCCAGTAGCTGGTGTGAAACTCCTGCGCGTGCTGCAGCAAGCGATCTTCGTCGGAAGCCGGATCCAGCTTCGGCGAAAAGTACGCGATATCCGGGAAGCGCTGTTCTTTATTGACGACCAGATTTTCAATGATCGACAGATTCTCGGCGGCGGCCTGCGCAATCAGATGCGATGGGGTATTCCGATACGTGCCCGCATAGTTCATGTGGACATGAGCATCCCCACTGACCCACCGCGTGTCAGGACTCTTCCACTCGATTTGCCGAAGCGGAACCGTGGCTTCCAAGGTTTTGCCCGCCAGAACATCTAAGGTTAGTTCTTCGAACTGGTATTCGAAGCCGCGCATGACGCCAACGTGCACTCTTCCGAT